>Ga0326727_10006447_pt1 | contig 32184 bp, 31 predicted proteins | sample MB2enrmetagenome_FD_207643 | JGI IMG/M metagenome (GOLD analysis project Ga0326727, IMG submission 207643) | Lab enriched peat soil microbial communities from McLean, Ithaca, NY, United States - MB29MY | ecosystem: Environmental > Terrestrial > Soil > Wetlands > Peat | place: USA: New York...
CTACACTTAACGGGGCATCTATTGTATAAGTCGATCCTCCGTCTGAAGTAGTCACGCCTGTTATAGTTATGGGATAACCCGAACTATTGAGCAGGGTAAAGTTGCTTGTGTTTAAACCATTCAGCGCTGAACTCAGTCCCACTGTAACTCCTGCCGTCGTAGGGTTGCTTACCGTCATCGGCATTGTTGCCGGAGGTGTAACGACTGGAGTTGTTGTGGAACTTCCGAGAATCTCATTGACCTTATCGACTACCCAATCAGGTACACCGGCTGTTCCACCTAGTACGTTAACTTGCGGAGTACTGCCTGTATTGCGAATGGTGATAAGATAGTCTTTAATTGATGGAGGCAACTGCTGGGATTTCGGATCAATCAACAAAATTGGTGCATTGTTTTGAGCTGCCAATGTGCTCCCCGAAAGTGCATCGGCAAAATCAAGACCATCTGCGAGATAAATTTGCGTGGGGTTAGGATAAAATTTAGTCAAGATTTGCGATAAGGTTTCAAAGCGGTCCTGACCACCAAACCGTTGTATTTGGGCGCTAGGAGCAGCACTTTGAAGCGCAGTTTGGACTGAATCGTGCAACACGCCCTCACCACCAACTATATAGATATTGGTTGGTTGATCTGTAGAAACAAAATTTTGGGCAGTTTCCGATAATTGATTCGACCCACTCAAGAGAATAGGCCAGCCTTTACTAGCTGCAAGCGAAGCGACACCTAGTGCATCAGGAAAATCATTGCCACTGGCAATGATAACAGGCGTTCCATGACTTACAGAGAGATTATTAACGATGAGAGAGTCTGTGTCAAAACGATCCTTCCCACCCATTCGATTCACATGATAGCCAGCATTATCTAACCATTGCTCAACTTTTGGGTTGATTACGCCAGCTCCACCAATAATCGTTACTGTTCCTCCTGGAGCCATATGATTTTTTATATAGTCCAAACCGACTTGTGAATCGCTCGTGTCAGCGCCAACGAGGATGATCGATGCTTTAAGTTTTGCAGCCAGCGTACTGGCCGATAAAGCATCAGGAAAACTATTGGCCGAGGCAATGACTATGTTTTGCACTTGCTGTTCCTGGTATTCTTGTTGGGCTATTGCGGTGGAAGTTTGGAAACGATCATTGCCAGAGTACCGATTGTAATGAGGGCTAGCTTGGGCGCTTCCGGCCAAGGTAAAGATGAGTAAAGTACTTGTCATGGCCAACGTAGTTAATTTAGCCTTTTTGTTCAAATTATTTCCCTCCTAGATTTCATTTCATTAATTGAAAATCATCGTCCCTAAAAGTGTATACGTTTTTGATATTTAGGTTTTAGGGGGGGAGAATCTAATTTAGGAAATAAAATGAAAGAAAATCTTGCACCATTTCCTTTCATTTTACGCCATATTGAATAAAATCATTGTTTTCGTTCTTTTCCTTTGTTCTCGCTACTCCCCTCCATCTAATCTCTCAGGGATTTTGTAGATATGAGATACATCATGCTTTGAATTTTCCAGAGTTGGCATCGGTCCTAATACTGGGAATTGGTCGTTATCATGCTCTTCTTGCTTTTCAGATCGGTCCCCTTATGCGCACTTTTCTTGGCTTTATCCGGATCTTTAGTGTACGCTTGAATAAGATTATTGGCAATGTGCATCTGTTCCAATGGCACATCCTTGAACAATTCCTCTAACTCTTCTTGAATTTGCTTATACCTTGATTCGTTATCCATTTTGTTCCTCCTTGTAATACTCCTCAAGTTTGATGAATCCAATTGAAAAAGGAACCCCTCGCAGAGTTCCTTATGTTAAGCGTGCCATTAAAATTGAGACAGCTCTGTTATTTCTGAAACTTAATCGTAATATCCGGCATGAATTTCAAGGTCGTGGCAATCGGTTCGACGCTGAAACTATATTCTTCGTTCAACACTTTTTCCATGACATCTTTCTCTATAATTAGATAGGGTCTTAGAATTCCAAACGGGTAGTGCAACTCCGATGATAACACTCCGCACTCAACATCGCTAACTTGCAGACCTCCTAGATGGCATGTGTATTCGCCGACTGTGGCTCCATTTTCTGTAACCCGCATCCCAATTTTGTTATTTTTCCCGGTCAGATACTTGTCTACCATACCCAGGATATGAGGATGTTTTTGTAATAGACCTTCAAGCAATCTTTTACGCATAGGAATAAGCTTTTCTTTGATTAGGGCATCAACTTCATTCATATGACCACATCCTACCTTCTACAAGTTAATTGATATATTTCTCTCTTAAGCATTAATTTATCACACCGAATAGGGATTTACTAGTTAAATTATAACCTTTGTCAACAAACTGGTTCTTTATGTTAACGCCTTTCTCTTTTCCATGGTAAGAACTCAATTCTAACCACTTTCAAATACTTTCTGAAAGCCTGGCCATTTTTTACTCAAAAGTTCGCCCCGAGTTCTACGCTTGTTGGGCACAAGGCAGAGAAGAATCGAGAGAATCTGAGGGTATGGGGAGACTAGACACAATCCGAGTAGAAAAAAGGAACCTCTCACGAAGTTCCTTACTCTGCGGAGGACAAATCTCCCTACCTAGCATTTGTTTAATTCTGCTTCAGTTACACATTCTTACTAGCTTCATTGATTAGTCCAAAATAATTTATTGACTTTTTATTTCTGCAAGTGTTACACCGACAGTTTGGGAAGATCCATTACGATAATAGGTGATTTTCACTTGATCTCCAGGATTATATTTAAATAGCTCATGAGTTAACCCTACCGCGTCTGATATAACTGTGTCATTGACCTTTGTAATTATATCTCCCTGTTCTAAACCAGCTGTATCAGCTGCTCCGCCCGCAACAACCTGGGCAATATATGCTCCTTGCGGCAAACTATTCTCCGCTGCATACTCTTTTGTGTATTGACTTGAAATCTGTACATTCAATCCAGCATGACTAGCGTAACCTTTTTGGATTAATTGTTGAATTGTAGGTATCGCATCCGTAATTGGGATTGCAAATCCCATTCCTTCAAAACCTGTTTGCTGAAATTTAGCAGAGTTAATACCGACTACTTGTCCTAGAGAGTTGACCAATGGTCCACCACTATTACCGGGATTAATGGCTGCATCCGTTTGAATTAAATTAAAACTGTCTTCACCTTGTAAATCTAAAACCCTGTTAGTAGCTGAAACCACACCAGCTGTTACAGAACCAGCAAACTCTTCCCCGCCTGGATTGCCAATCGCTACGACTGGTTCCCCAACTTGTAGTTTGGAGGAATCGCCTAAAACAACAGCTGTTAAGTTGTCTGTACTATTTATCTTGATTACTGCTAAGTCGGTACGCGGATCTGAACCAACCACTTGAGCATCACAACTACTACCATCGGCTAAGGTTACAGACAGTTTTTGAGCTCCATCGATTACATGGTTATTGGTAACAATATAACCATTAGTAGCATCAATGATAAACCCTGAGCCAGTATCCACTTCTACTAAGCCATTGCCTGAACCATTACTAAAACCACCATCTCCCACAAATCCTTGACTATTTGCAGGTTGGAAATTAGAAATAGTCACAACTGCTGGTCCGACATTTTTAGCTGCATCTACAACTGGAAACGAAGATGAAGTTGAAGAATCATAATCGTAATGGACTCTTGCTAAGTTTTGTGATTGTTGCCCCAAAACAACTGGAAGAGTTGGTTTAGTTTGAACTTTGTTGGCATACGAAACAACAACTCCAGCTGATATTAAACCTCCTAAAAGTGCGCAAATCAGACCTGTAGACAGTATTATTATCGAACGGGAACGACGTCGATCACGAACAACTTTTGAGTAATCACGTGAAATCCTAATTTTGTATTTATTATTGTCGTTGTTACTCATCTTTTAACCTCCATTGCATTGTTAATATTATGATGTGAGTGAAGACAGAAAGTAACGTTTGCATCATTTTTACTAAATATAATTTATCCCTTTTAAAATTATAAAAAAAGAGTTTTGTAAAACAATGAAAGATTTATTAAGATTTTATTAAGATTAATTATTTGATTCATACTAACTTGTTCAACACCATATTGCTCAAATAGCTTTAAAGCTGCCTTCAATATTCTTTGACGATTCTCGGCAGCATCACGACGTTCTAAACGAATTCGGATTGTCTCTGAACCATTCACTATTTCATCACTTCCTAACATTTAATTACAAACCCCGCTTGACAAGTGGAGTGCTATCCGTTTATACTATGCGGAGAATGATCCACTTATATCAGCATATTGTGCGTGTCGCATTTAGCGAAGGTTATCTCGAAATCAATCCTCAAAACAAGTCGTTCTCAACAATTTCTAAATCCAGTGGAATGACAGTCTCCGACATAGCAACACAGATTTACGAATTCGTTCATCCCGAACCAAACGAACCAGTCGTTACAAAGTTTCGAGTCAGCGCATTCGCTGGCAACAACCTCGAAGTTATCCTCCGATCTCACCAAATCAACACTCTAGTTCTAAGTGGAATTTCTACAAGCGGCGTCGTTCTATCAACATTGCGGGAGGCGGCAGATCAAGACTATGCATTAAAGGTTCTTTCGGATGCCTGCCTTGATCTCGATCCTGAGGTTCACCGTGTTCTCACCGAGAAGGTGTTTCCACGTCAGGCCAATGTACTTACTGTCAACGCTTGGATCGACACCTTGGATTAAAAGTCAGGGACCCCAGCTCTGTGAGATAAGAACAAAAAGCAAGGTCCTCTTTGGATTTTGTCCCAAAGAGGACCTTGCTATGGAAGTAGAACATGATGAATCTACTTTAGAAAATCTTCCGGCAGAAAGGCCGTTTAGGTAAATCTCAGCAAAATTTTAGCTAAATCTCAGTGAAATCCAGAAAATCACAGTACGGACTGCTGTCCCCGAAAGCTAAAAAACAAAAGCGAGGCTTATATTCATGCCGATTTGGAAAAGAAATTTATTCGTTTGCTGGTTTGGATTGTTTGTAGCAGGTATCGGAATGAGTCAAATTGCCCCAGTATTACCGCTTTATATACAGCATCTCGGAGTTCATAATACATCTTCAATTGCACAACTTTCAGGAATTGCTTTTGGAGTTACCTATATAATTTCTGCTATTTTCTCACCTATTTGGGGTCATTTTGCAGACAAATTTGGGCGAAAGCCAATGATTTTGCGGGCAAGCCTTGGTATGGCGCTAATTATAGGTTGCATGGGGTTTGCGCCGAATGTCTATGTACTGATCGGATTAAGATTATTGGAGGGCGCTATCACAGGTTTTAGTACAGCTTGTACTGCATTGATTGCAACTCAAACGGACAAGGATCACGCAGGATATGCTTTAGGCACACTTTCAACGAGGAAGTATTGCCGGGTCTTTGCTAGGTCCAATTATTGGCGGTTTCATCGAAGAGAACCTTGGTTTTCAACCGGTATTTTTCATAACAGGTGCCTTGCTGATGATTTCATTTATTCTATTAAATGGTTTGGCCAGTCTTGTTTTACTATTATATCCGACAACGGATCAAGGATTGTGATTGACCCGTTCGACAAAAAGATTGGTTATCCTTTGCCGAATCTTGAGGCCGACATAGTTACTACCAGTCACAATCGCTCAGACCATAACAACGTCTCAATAGTGCGAGGAAAATTTAAGCATCTCGACAAACCTGGTCAATATCTTGAAAGTGGCATTGTCATTTCTGGCATATCGACTTTTCACGATAATAAGGGTGGTGCTTTTAGAGGAAAGAACATTGATGCGATAAAAGAGTTATATTCATTATAGTCATTTTGCCGTGACCACGGTGTCCTGTGGCAACAACATTCTTTCTAAGTCTTTGATACTTACGGGTTTTGAATGATAAAAGCCTTGTAAGTAATCGCAATGATTATTGATTAAATATTCATTGTGCTCCTGTGTTTCAACCCCTTCTGCCACTACTTCCATATTAAGCTTATGGGCCAATGAAATTATTGTACCAATGATAGCTCTATCATTGCTTGTTTCGGACATTTCACTAAGGAAAGACCTATCTATTTTAAGAGTATCAATTGGAAGCTGTCTCAAATAGTTAAGTGATGAGAATCCCGTTCCAAAATCATCTAGAGAGATCTTTATTCCTAATTCTTTTAATTGGGCAAGCTTTTCTAATACCTCTTCAAAACCTTCAATTAATACACTTTCTGTGATTTCTAACTCAAGATATTTAGGCTCAAGCCCAGTTTCATTTAATATTTCTAAAACCCTATTTACAAAATTCTTTTGTTTTAATTGTACAGATGATATATTGACAGCTATGGTTATGGCATTCAAATTTTTATTTTGAATGTCTTTATTAAGAAGGCAGGACTGTCGTAATATCCAATCACCAAATTTTACTATCTGTGTATTTTCCTCAAGAATAGGTATAAATCTAGCAGGTGATATAACTCCATATTTAGGATTTTCCCATCTCATTAATGCTTCTGCTCCTCTGATCGTTCCGTTCAGTCCATCAATCTGAGGTTGAAATTCTATATACATTTCATTATTGCTAAGGGCATTTCTTAAGTGTAATTCAAGTTCTACTCTATCCAGTATCTCGTCCATCATCCTACTATTAAAAAACTTAAAATTATTTTTACCTGCAGCCTTTGCCTTATACATAGCTATATCTGACTTTTTCAGAAGTTCTTCTACTGATAGTCCATCATTAGGGTAAAGAGATATTCCAATACAAGTACTTAAATTGTATTTTGATCCATTTATTGTACACGGCAACTCTATAGCGTACAATATTTTTGCTGCAATATCATTTACTTCTTTTAGAGAAGTAATGTTTTCTAACAAAATGGTAAATTCATCACCGCCCATTCTGGTTACTATGTTAGGCTCACTGATAATATTTTTCAAAGTTTCAGATACTTTCTTAAGAACCATATCCCCTACATGATGACCTTTAGTATCATTAATTCTTTTAAAATCATCTAAATCCAAGTACATAACAACAAGTAATTCCCCATTATCTTTAGCTTGATTGACTGCTGAAGTTACTCTTTCACAAAACAAAATACGATTAGGCAAACCAGTCAAGGTATCATAGTAAGCAAGTTGCTTTATCTTTTCTTCATTTTTTAGAATTTCCGAAATATCATGATTTGTGCCTGTTATACCGACAATTTGATTATGCATATTTTTAACCGGCATAAGTGAAACATCATAAATTATCTTTTCACCATTAAATTTTATATACTCAAAATTCAAATACTTATGCTCACCAGTTTTAATGACTTGTTCTAGCATCTCCTTTAATTTAACATATTTATTTTTATCTTTAATAAAAAAAGACATATCATAACCAATGATTTCTTCCTTTTTTAAACCTGATGTTTTTTCAAAAGCTTTGTTAACGGATACAAACTTCCCCTTAGTATCCAATCTATAAATGAGATCCTTTGAATTTTCAACAAGTACTCTATATTTTTCTTCGCTGTGACCAAGTTCCTCTCTGCTGATTGCAATTTCTTCATATTGAGCCTCGAAATTCTCCCTCATTGTATTAAGGTTCTCTGTCATCTGTCCAAACTCATCATTAGATCGAACCTCAATACTTTGGCTAAGATCACCTTGTACGATGGCCATTGCAAACTGGTTAACCATTTTAATATTCCGAACAATATAGCGACTATAGAAAAAAAGTGCTGCACTCGTAATAATAATTGCTATTATGAAGATAGTAAACATTCTATATAACAAATCATTTAATGGGGCTAATAAATCAGCCTCTGCAACATCAATAGCAAGTGTCCAGCCGAATCCTGGAACGGGTGCATAATACACCCGTCTCGCCTCTTTGCGGAAGTATGTAAACGTCCCTTCTTTACCACTGAACATGGTTTTCGCTGCATTGCTCAAGCTTTTGTTAGAGTCTTCCGTGATTTTGCCTTGCATTACTTTATTTTTCTCCGGATGGGCGAGGTACTGACCATCTTTATTCAAAAGATAGACGTCTGCTTTTATGTTCAAATGCAGATCACTAATTAATTTTTGCAGGGTACCGAAATCGAGATTTCCTGATACTACACCCATAAAATTTCCTTGATTATCATGCAACGGTACGACAGCAGTGAGCATTGCAACCTGAGTTACTTCATCATAGTATGGATCTGTCCAAACGATTTTCTCTTTTGAATTCTTTCCAGCTTTATACCAATCCTGGTCCAGGTAGTCAAATATTTCATTACTATATTCATCGGTATTGATTACTCTACCGTTATCCTTATATGCATAGGGGCCGAAGCACTTAATGTCTTTGCTGTAGGCGTAAGTCTCATAAAACACGCCCGCTCCAAAGGTCACGTTACTGGATGCGACAGTTTTATTAAGTAAACTATTATACTGCTCTTGGCTTAGGTTATTACTCGCTGAATTGTCCACGGCACTGGCAATGCCTTTAACTAAAGTACTGTTATCGGTTAATTGTTTCTCGATGTCCTTAATAGTTCCCTCTAATTTAGCACTCATTTTATTTTGGATCTCATTAATAAGCAATGATTGTGAATATATGTAACTAACTACGGACATGACCAATAAGGTTAAGACTATTATGGGTAAAATTGTAAGCATCGTTTTGACTCGGACACTTGAAAAATTAAATAGCTTCCTGAACATACTCATCTTCTCCATCCAGCCAATAATTAGGCATCGAAGCAACCATACCCATCTATTGCGATGGATATGATGATCTTTGACGCCCTTACTTCAATTTTATTCTTTCCATTACTCAACTTCTGAAGGTTTCTTATTTGCTCAGATCTCTGATCGGCTGATACCATACATCATCTATGGTGAGAAAATGCTGCGGCGCAAAGAATAATCCCTTAGTTTTAGAATCACTTGGTATAAAAATACTTAGATTCTTGGCAGTTGAATCGGAAGTAAATGCTTTAGTGATAGCTTCGATCGTTTTCTGGCTTAAGGCAGCCGTATTAACAGCGATAGGTCCATTCATAACCGGGATTGATTTGATGACAATGTATTGCGCACCTGCCAGTTTGGTGAACGGATCTGCTGCATCCTTTCTAACAGTGTAGACTGCTCCAGGATAGTTATCTTTTCCTGACGAAAGTTCTACATTGCTTGCCACATCGACATTATTGACTGCTGCAATATCTGCCTTATCTGTTAACAAATTGACTAAAGAAAGCTGGTGAGAACCCCCAAAAATTACTTGGCTGAAAAATTTGCCGCTGTCCCCTTCTAAAAGATCCTCTGACTTTAAATTATTCCATTTGTCTTGTTTTGAAAAAAAAGAAATAATTGCTGCTGAGGGCACAATAAATCCTGATGTCGAACTAGTTGAAACGAAAGACATCTTTTTCCCTACAATGTTATCAAGAGCAAAGCCTGAGCCTGATTTGTATTGATCTTCATTGCCTTTCTTAACGAGCATCCGGCTGTAATACACGGCATCCACCAAGGTTCCTGATGCCCCACTGTTCACCACTAGGGGAACAACCTTATTGTTCTTTCCGTGAGCCTCAACATAAGATTGACCTCCTAGAAGTGCTAGCTGGGCCTTGCCACTTGCTAGAGCCTCAACAGCAATGGCATAATCCGTGGTCAAATTATCTTCCACTTTTTTGCCTGTGGCCTTTTCAATAACCGCGTCGATAGCTAACCTGGTCTCCTTGCACTCATCTACCGAACTATTAGGCAACCAAGCCATCGTGATCGTACCAGGGTCTTTGACCTCTGCATAAGTATTTGACAACGAAGAAGTTGTAAATCCGCATCCTACTAAAAAAGAGGACATTAGAATTGCAAATAAAGCAAATGATGTAGCTTTCTTCACGTTTTATTCTCCTCTCACATAATTTCTGTTGTAAATTGCCTAAATTATGAAACAACAATTATGAGAAACCAGTCCGTATTGAATGTAAGAAATAACAATGCGGATAACCTATATGTTATTTTACCTGACAAGTTGAGCCCCAATTATCAATTGAAAATGCTTCAACTGTCTTCTCCAAAATATTATAATAGAGGGAATTATGTAAAGTTCAAGAAATTTATACCTATATGAAAAGAATTTTTGGGCAATATGCATTTAATTATGTAAAATTTTATAGTTCTACATGTTTTGTCTATTCCCTTCAATATTAGCAGAATTAACGCAAAAATAACATTAATACAACTCAGAATTAACAAAATAAGAATGATCTAGTAATTGCCGGATGATATCATTTTACAAATGCGATGATTTATCTGATGCCCGATTTAAGAAATGATCCGTAAATAGTGTAAATATATCGAAGATGTTGCAAACGACGGATTTTTCTATACGTGAAATTGGTCCCGATTTTCAACAAATGAAAATCAGGACCAATTTTTGGAGGTAACACTATTTGTTCCGCAGCTTATTTCATATCTGGAATTATCGTACAGTAAAGGGAACCCTTAAGCCTTGTTTGAGAACGGAACTATTTATCGTTTTTACGCCCGTCGTTATCAGCTATTCGACAGTCCGAGCACAATGTCATTATAAAGCCTTAATGACAAACAAAGTGAGACTGAATAATGCCGGTTTGGGAACCTCTTGACAGTAAGTAGCCTAGCTATGGTCTGGTCTCATTTAAGTGAGATAAATAATGAGCAGAGTTGTTCCAAAATCATCTCAGGCGCATAACCACGCACATCTCTTTGAAATGAATAGGAATCTCTGGTTAAAGCCATTAGCAACATATCCGCCCTAAAGACACTGTTGAAATCGCTCTGCTCAGTCACATTCATCTCGTCAAACAGTTCGACTAATAGTTGATGCAATTCTTTAAACAGAGGGCTCTGCATTCGTGACCTCAGTTGATTGGTTGACGAGTACTCCTCAACTCCTGTAAGCAATTGTTCCTTATTTTCTCTGAAACGGATAAATAGGCTGAGAATTCCTTTTAGTCGTTGACTTGGCAGATTAAACTGGTTTTGCTTCAAGTAGATTTCAATATCATTAAAAAGCAGTACAATGTTGTCTTTAATTAAATCAAGACATAATTCACCTTTATTTCTATAACGGCGATAAAGCGTTCCTGGACCTACTTGGGCTTCATTGGCAATTTGATTCATACTAACTTGTTCAACGTCATATTGCTCAAATAACTTTAAAGCTGCATTCAATATTCTTTGACGATTCTCAGTAGCATCACGACGTTCAGGACGAATTTGGATTGTCTCTGAATCATTCACTATCTCATCACTTCCTAAAATTTAATTATAAAACCCTTCTCGACAAGTGGAGGCCTCTCCCCTTGTGCTATATGGAGAGTTATCCGCTTATATTAGCATAATGAAAAGGAGTTGTAAAGCACACAGACAATCATCACAATAAGACCGCCCTGTTGGTCATAGATATGCAAAATGGTATTGTATCGCGTTTTGCAGAAGATGGAAAACTGATTCCGTAAGGTCTATACAGTAGACAAACTGACTTGAGAAGTTAGTTGTCGCGGCACGTTTGGCACTGTTATACAAAGCAAAGTAATCCTAAAAATTGATACTGATAAACGATGCGCCCCGCCTGACTTTAAGGGGGTACATTTCTATGGGGTGCAAATCAAAATGTTTATTATTTAAGTTGAAAGCAACTTCTACTGATTACAATCCGGAGACCGCTGAAAAGTGGTCATGGACCGGATTATATTATGATATAATGTACTTAAATATTATTCTAATGGAGGGAATTACAGCATGAAAAAAGTGGTCGCTTTTATAGGGAGTCCAAGAAATAACGGCAACACTGCTACCCTGGTTAAAGAAGTTATTCAGGGAGCACAAGCTGCTGGTGCCGAAACAACTATTTTCAACCTGTATGATATGAACATCAAACCCTGCCAGGGCTGCCTTGTATGTCGCAAAACCGGACACTGCATCATGCAAGACGATTTTCAGAACATGTTTAAACATATTATCGATGCAGATGTTGTGGTTTTCGGATCGCCCGTATATCTTTGGCAGATTACAGCTCAAATGAAACTGTTATGGGATAGACTCTGCGGCTTGTTCGATGAAAACTACAAACCTAGATATGCCGCTAAAAGCCTGGTCATGGTATATTCTCAAGGGAATCCAAATGCACAGGCTTTTCAGACATCCTTTCAAACCAATGAATCTGTGCTTAAGATGTTTGGTTTAGATGTAGTTGATACCATTTTACTAACGGGCGGCGGAGACCCCAATGCCGCGGCTAATAATAAAGAACTTTTATTAAAAGCTTATGAAGCAGGAAAAGCAATTTAGCCGACCTGCAATAGTACACTTTGCGAAGTAACTTGCCAACTAGGCTAGGATCAAACCCCGACTTCAGGCGCGAAGGGTCTGCTTCTTAGTGGCATCTCTTGGACCAAGTAGAACATTTCCACTAGGGCCTTGTACTGGGGTAAATGCTCTTTGTGTTGAAACATGTGAATAGACAATCGTAATGTAATTTTTATATCAAATTTTCGTGTAAAGGAACCACTCAACCTGGGTGGTTCTTTTAAGTGATTAAATTACATCCGGAGTAAACTAAACCGCTAAGAGGTTAATTCAGTTATAGTCGCATAATTATCAACTTTACAGGAACAATAATCAGAAGATGTAAATAATGGTATATACATCAAATTCGCGAAGCAAAATGAAAATAGACTTAGAACATAGAACACAAGGGGTTAAGTCAATGCACTGAGAATATAAAAGGGGGAAACTAACTATGTCAAACGCAACACTACTTGGAGCATTGCAAGCCCGTTTTGAGAATAACATGAACCGCCATAAAGGTCTTGAATGGACTAAATTACAAGCAAGGTTGGAAGCCAATTCTGAAAAGCTGGGCTCACTAAATGAAATGGAAAGAACCGGCGGTGAACCGGATGTTGTTAGCTATGATGAAACGTCGGACGAATACATTTTTTATGATTGTTCGATACAAAGTCCTAAAGGCCGCAGAAATGTTTGTTACGACCGTGAAGCGCTGGAGTCAAGAAAAGAACATAAGCCAGAAAATACTTCTATTGATATGGCTACTGCCATGGGCATTGAGCTTTTAACGGAAGAACAATACCGGGAGCTGCAGAAACTTGGAAATTTTGATACTAAATCATCGAGTTGGGTGAAAACACCTGCTAATATTAGAAAACTCGGCGGGGCCATCTTTTGTGATCGTCGCTACGATACTGTTTTTACGTACCACAATGGAGCAGAATGCTATTATGCTGGCAGGGGTTTCCGTCGCTCACTAAGGGTCTAAAGGGTATGTTTCGTTTATAACTTTCTTATACTTTTGTACAAACGGACAAAGTTTAACCCTACAACTTGAGAAATAGATTTTCTCAGCTCTACTAAATTTCGACTCTAATACTATGCAGCACTAAATTAGCTTTAACCTGCTCATCAATATGAAATACTCCTTTGTACTTGTCCATAAGTGTACCTCCCATAAAACGATCTTCAAAGGCTTTTTCGACCCGAGCATGACTTAGTTAGTTATAGTCAGGTCTGCTTTAATTTTCCGGATTGTTGTCAGAGGTAAGCCCGTAATTCTAGCTACAATTGTTGGTTCTATCCCCTCAATTAATGCGTTGCGGGCATCTTCCGCCTTCCCTTCTGCCTTGCCTTCTTCTCTTATCCATTCTTCAATCTGTGTCATGCTTAACACCTCCAGTAATTTCTTCTTATATTCTTCGGGTAGAAATTTATCCTTAATTGCTATAGATTGCCATTTTATTGAGCATTTTTGGAATTTGGCGTTATAGTGGTTTTTCACTTTCAGTAGATAAAATAGACACATTTAATGTTGAATTTTTATATTGGATAGCTATTCTTTTTTCGAATACATTAGGTACAGCCATGGGTGATTTTCTCGCTGATAGTTCTGGTCTTGGATTTGCCGGAGGATCCGTTCTCATTGGCGGGCTGTTATTGGCAATAGTCCTAGCCCATATTTTAGAAGAATTTCTAGAGTGTTCTTATTTTGGGCTGTATTCGTTTTAACCCGACCATTTGGTGCAACAATGGGTGACCTTCTTATGAAATCACATCAAAAAGGTGGTCTGGATTTGGGACCGATTGGCTCTTCGGCTTTCCTTGGTTCAGTCTTAATGCTCTTCGTAATTTACACAACTTTTAAAGCAAGAACAAGTTCTACAGATCCTGTAATTTTAACCGATCCGATATTGATTTAGAATAGTCCATATATGTTACCTGCCAATTAAGTCAGGCATTAATAGTAATTATAAAACTTCCTCCCCCTTTACTAAAATTACAAGAATAACTTTTGCTAAGTGAGCACAGATTCCGTCTCTAATTTTCAGCCAACTCATATAGTTGTTCAGAGTTATCCTGGTTTGAACTTTCCAAGGAATCTGCTGCAGCATAGGAAATAAGCTTCCCATTTTCTTTTACCCAGTCCATAATTTCACTGCCTGAATTATCCCTACCGTTACCACCGTTAGCTAAAACATATCGTATTTCGCCACTCTTGACACGAGCCTTAAATTGTTCCAAGCTCATGACTTTTTCATTCCCCGCAAATCCGCTTAAGGAGCCAACGTATAAATCAGTATTTATGGTAAGATTTTCAGCAATATTTGCTGAGGTCACAACAATTTGACTTTTTCCATTCACTTTGTGATTATTTAAAAATTTAACTAAATTTACAGTGTTAATGTTTTGAAATCCGAATCCCTGGTTATTATTTCTATCCATATTTCCAGCTCCATTTTGGTTTCCTGCCAACTGTGTGGGCAACAGCTCTAAACCAGCCGACGGATTTCCTGAGTTAACAGGATAAAGCATTGCAGCACCAGATCCGGCCATAGGTGATACCAGAATTCCCATTACTCCAAGACAGACCAGCACCCTATTTATTTTAGGTAACCTTTTTTTGAAAAGGTTAATTCCTGACAATATTAATACAGGTACAAAGCATAGTCCAACAAGTAAACCCATCAATATTCTAACTATTTGAGAAGAATTATAAAAATAAGAAAGCATTAACATCTGTACGACACCATTTACCAATAATGCCAATGGCAAGAACCAAGATTTCCTTCCTCCCGCTTTATACATTTCCCACATAGAAACAATTCCTATTCCTGACAAAGCTGCTGCTGGAGGTGCCATCATTGTTAAATAATGTGGATGGAACATTCCTGTATTGAAGCTGAAATATACAAATTCCGGTACTAGCCACATTACCCAAAGGATTAGTGCCTGCTTCTTATTAGTATCCAGTTTAATCCTTAATCTTTCTTTTATCGCCGCGGCTATAAATCCAAGGAATGCCAATGGAATAAACCAAACAATCTGATCTGAAAGTATATTTTTTAAAAACAAACGTGTAATACCCGCAGGCGTTTGATTTCCAAAAGTGCCTGCCAATCCGCTTCCTCCTCCAGGGCCTCCTCCTGAGAAGTTTCCACCCGGACCGGGGCCACCTTGTCCCGTATCTCCGCGAACTGGACTACCTTGGCCAAAGCCGCCTGTACCTGGAGCTATGCCTCCTTGACCAAAGCCTCCCGGTCCTGAACTCAGTTGGTTACCGTTATTGCCAAAGATGCTGCTTAAATTAAGTCTTTCTGAACCATTATGACCTATAATAAGACCCATTTCGGTATTATTGCCGCTGCTTCCTACATAGGGACGGTTGTTTGCGGGGGTTGAATCCACTATTAATGCCCAGGAAAACGATACCGCCAGCAAAATTACCGTACCTGTTAGAAGATACCTAACCCGTCTTTTGAGAGATATTTTATTGGAAAATAAATACGTGACATAAATAGCTGGGAGGATCATATATGCCTGTAGCGCTTTAATATTAAATCCAATTCCTATAAACACCATGCCTAATAAAAGATGTTTTAATTTTCCATCCCTGGCCGCATCTGAAAACGCCCAGCACGCTAGCAATAAAACAAATACCAACTGATTATCTATGGTATTATTTCTGCTTACTGCTACAAACACGGGGGTAACAGAAAGGCATAGGGCTGAAATTAAACCGGCAACTCTGCCGAAAGATTTTTTTACAATTATATATATCAACACAGTGGAAAAAACCCCTGCCAGAACCTGAGGTAAAATTATGCTCCATCCACTAAAACCAAATATTTTTGCTGAAATCGCCTGCATCCAAAAACCAAAAGGTGGTTTATCAATAGTTACAAAACCAGCCGGATCCATGGATACAAAAAAGAAGTTCTTTAAACTCTGGGTCATGCTCTTTACTCCGGCTGCGTAATATTGATTAGAATAGCCTTCTATTCCTAAGTTCATAGAATTAAATAAGACAGACATAATTACAATAGCAGCAAGACAAACATATTCTTTCATTATTTCAATTTTTTCCAATTCATTAGCCTCCTTGTATTTATTGCCCTATAGTTCATACCCAAAATTTAATATCACGCAAAACATGTCTTATGCAATATGTACCGTCATAAACTATTTAATTTGATATTAACCTAATCGAAGGGTTTGACTTCCTCTAGTGAGAAAGTTCTGAACATCCAGAGTTCCATTCCTAGTATGCTTTATATAGTACTCCGCTTCTATGATTAGACTAAGGTAAAGACCCATAGACGGCTTCCTGCAAAATTTAGCACAAGGCCTCCTCCTATAGCTACTAATTTACAAATAAGCATCGGCAAAGCCAATAAATTGTAAACCCAAGCCATCAAGCCGTAAGTGATCATCAAAGTCAAAAAATTTAGCAACAGGAATTTGGTTAATTGTCCCGAGGTTTGGCCACTTTGCTTAAATGTCCATGATTTGTTCAAGAGAAAACTGTTTAACCCACCGCAGGTATAAGACAAAATATGCGCCATTAGTAGCGAAAACCCCCAAGAGGAGAGAACCGCAAATACTGCTAAATCAATTCCCGTATTGACAGCGCCAACCGTGCAAAACTTTAAAAACTCAAGCGGTCTTTCTTTAATATTAGCTAACATACTTTTACTTTACGTCCTTTTTTCTTTAAGCCATAGCATTCACTTACAATATACAGGGGACGATTTCTTACTTCATCATAAATACGTCCGATATACTCTCCAATAAGTCCCATCATAGTCAAAAGGATTCCGGTCAGTACCAGTTGCATTGCCATAACCAGATTCCACCCTACAATCACGGACGCCGTAGATAGTTTTAAGAGTAACATCCCTGCTAAGGAGATCAATCCCAAAAAGATAAGTATGCCCCCTGTATAGATTGCCATTTTGATGGGTTTAAAAGAAAAGGAAGTAAGACCGTCTAAACTAAGCTTAATCATCTTTTTCAGAGGATACTTGGTTTCTCCAGCCAGTCGTTCATCTCTCTCATACTCCACCGCAGTTTGCCGGAATCCCACCCAACTCACTAACCCGCGAACATAACGGTTTTTTTCCGGCAGACGTTTCAATTCCTCACACACTCTGCGATCCAGTAAGCGAAAATCACCTGTATCCGTCGGGATCTCAAGATCCGTAGAAACCTTCAAGATGCGATAAAACAAATGGGCGGTTTGCTTCTTGAAAAATGTTTCTCCCTTCCGCTTTGTTCGTTTGGCGTAAACGACGTCAAACCCCTCTTTCCACTTCTCAATCATCTCCAAAATCAGCTCAGGTGGATCCTGTAAATCTGCGTCAATCACAACGACAGCTGCACCTGACGCGTAGTCCATCCCTGCTGTAATGGCTATTTGATGGCCGAAGTTACGGGAAAATGTTATTATTTTCACTGCATCATCCTGATCTCTGAATCCTTTGATCATATCCGTTGTGTGATCGCAGCTGCCATCGTTCACGAAAATCAACTCGTAAGACTCCTTTGTTAAATCCATCACCTTCTTCATTCGCCGGTATGTTTGGTCAATGACAGCTTCTTCATTGTATACGGGAATGACTATAGAATAGCGAAGGTCTGCGTTCATACTCTTGCCTCCTATTTTCATGGATTGATTTGGTATAAAATCGGGGATCAAACTACATTGATATCATTAGCAAATAGTATGATGAATATATGATTGAATTCTGTAGATCTTGTCAAGAGTTTTATAAGATACTAATGGCTTGACCCCTTTGAGTTCAGATAAGCTGCCTTCGCTAATATCATCCGCAAATTATTTTCCCTCCCATTTTTGTTGAGTAGCACCAGTCAATTCTGTAAACAAATAGTATTTAATCGTTTATTTTTTAAGTGTATCCGGTAAACCTTAAGAACTTATGAGTAGTAGCTGAAAGTTTGCTGAGAGTTAACTGAGAGTTTGCTGAATAATTTTTCCAAAATATTCGATGCAGGAATTAGCAAGCCGTTTATCGTCTCTAGGAGTTTACAATCGGGCATGTGCATCCCTCTCTAACCTACTACCTAATGGGGTGGTGGTTGCACAACTATCCATGTCCCAAGGATTAGACGTAACCAAAATAGGAAAAAACCGTAGCAAACACCTTAGTAAATCGACAAAAGTGAGAGAGAAACTAACTTTAGCACTTTGGATAAACCACGTTAAATGAGCCAAAAAAATAGAATTTGAAAACCGGCAAATTGTCTGTCAGAGAGGTATTTGGGTAAAAATGGAGAATACAGTTTTGATGAACTTTTTATAGTGTCAGTTATCAGACCCAAATTTAAATAAGTTAAACGAACGTTACAAGACATTGTGCGTGGGGGCCAGAAGACAATTATATATAGTCGGTCTATTGCTCCCTTACTTGACAGTGACCCCATGGTTTTTTATGTAAAAGCCATGTTATAATACATGAAGAATAGCAGCAAATACTGGAGCTATAAACCTGTTGTTTTTTAACCTCTTTAACAGTCAATATTTTCTGCAAACGGTTAAGGGTACGAATAGAATCGCTAGAAATCCGCAACTTAAAATTAAGGAGGGTTTGTTATATGATTAATACGAGATGTTTGATCTCTCAGGGAAATATCCTATGAAAAACCTTGGCTCAAGATGTATGAAAGACCTCGAACTATTCCAAAAATTAAACGAATCGGAAAAAGCTCAAGTGCCAAAACTTGCCCGTGGAAAGCAGTATAAGAAAGGCGAATTGATATTCTCTGAAGGTGACCTTGCAGATACCATATATTTAGTCAAGGAAGGTAAAGTTTTACTTTATAAGGTATCCGAAGATGGTAAAGAGTTAAGCCTGAATATACTTCAAGAAAATGATATTTTTGGAGAAAATACAATTCTGGAAGATAATTTCCAAACAATGCACGCTAAAGCATTGGAGAATGTCTTTTTATGTACCTGTACACAGAAAGACTTTCACAGCCTTTTGATAAACCCTAGCGTAGCCTTTAAAGTAATCAGCTATTTAAGTGAAAAACTGAATAACTACACTCAACAAGCAGCGGTGATGGCCTTTCAAGATGTAAAGGGGAGAGTGTTTAGTACTTTGGTTCGTTTAGCTAAGGACCATGGAGAATTGACTCCAGAAGGCTTAAGAATAAACATTATCTTGAGCCACCAAGAGTTGGCCAATTTAGTTAATGCTTCAAGAACAATGGTTACTAATGTTCTTAACGAACTTAAGCATGAAGGTGTCATTGGTGTTAATCAACGGATGTTCTATTTAGTGGACAGTAAACTGCAAAATAAAGTAATCTAATAAAAAGTATTTATTGAGTGTTTCTCTTAGAAAGAGGTGTCTTAGTAAGATGCCTCTTTTTTTGTATTGCAGTTTACAGATATATTTTTCAACTGGATATAAACTTAACTTGTACTTTAAATTTAGAAGGAGGCTATCATATGTCGATCCGAGAAACGATTAAATCCCAAATCATAGGAGCATTGAAGGGCGCAGACTTCCCAATAGTTAGTCCAGAAAAACTTATTGCAGCCTTTCCTGCAGGGGCAGATACCACCTGCAAAGCAGAAGGATTAGAGGTCACCGCCGGAGATGCCGGTAAACTCTTAGTCGCCAGTGACTTCCCTTTCAACAGCAGCGAGGAAGTTGCTGAGACTATTGTGACTAGAGCCAATCTAACGTAAAAAAGTCTTTCAAACGAAAAGCCAAGCCCTGCGACGGACTTGGCTCAAATATACAAGGAGGTGGTAAGATTGGAAAAAGTGTTTGTTGGTTGTTCAATGCTTGAGAATGAAATTAAACAAGTGATGCAAGAAATGGGCTTGCAAAACAAGACAGTTTTTATAGACGCCGCGTTGCATGTTAATTTAGACCGTTTAGAAGAGGCGGTTCGTGAAAAACTCGTTGAAACAAGCCACATAGGTAAGCCGATTATCTTAGTAGGAAATAAATGTCATCCTGATATGGATACAATCGCAAAAGAATATGACGGACAAATTGTCTCAAGGTGTAATTGTTTAGAGTTACTCCTTGGAGATAAGATGAAAGAATTAGATAAGGAAGCCAGGATCTTCTATATCACTAACGGATGGTTAGAAAAATGGAAAGAGATTTTCATTACTGGGCTTGGTTGGGACGAGATTGATGGTAGGCAAAACTTCGGTTTCTATGACAAAATACTTTTGCTCGATCTGGGAACACCTATTGACGACATGGACATGCTAGAATTTTTTGAGTTCACTCAAGTACCAATCGAAACATACCCTATTTCCTTAGATAACCTAAGGAAAGAACTTACCGACTTAACGACCTAATGTTTTTTAATTGAGCTATTGGGATTGCTTTTGCAGCAACAACAGCTTTATATCTTTTTTGTAGCGTCAAATTTCTATTAGAGGTTCATAATCAGTTTAAGCTGGGTATGAACTTCTTTTGATGCTCCCATTTCCCCTACAGTTTTAAATAATTATGTTGGAAATTGTATTCCTTTTTCTTTGCTTAGCCTTATACATATTCTTATCAGCGATAGGCTACCATTCTACTTTGCATTTGACCTCATTTCGTTAACAAAATTTCCTATTTGATGCCCTGATATATATCAGTACACCAAGTGAACAATTATCGTCAAACCTTAATTTGCTGCAGATGCCACAATACCACCTGTGCCACCCTACCTGGATATCCAAGCATTCAACGAAGTTCATCGTTTCCCACCATTTTCGCGAGAAGCACCAAACTTGGGCATGATAAAGCGGGCATCAACGCCTTGCTGCGTCAATGCCCGCGATAAGGAACCGATCTTCGCCCAAACTACTTGTCTTAACAAACGGAACAGACACGAAGAAGTCTTGCACTGCATGACTTCATTGACTTTGGTTTCTTTCTAGCCGTACTACCGACTCAATGGGCGTGGTCACTCCGCATCGGCTTGATAGAAAGCACCTTGAAACCCCACATTGGCTCTACAGAAAACGGTTGACAATGATATGAGGGGTGAGAATGAGATAATTCCTTTGATAGGTATCACTGAATCGGTAACGGTTGTCGTGGTTCAAGCGTACTTTAAGATGAGGAGATTAAAAATCGCCAATGCCTGGATCTTACAACTTATTTAAGGAGATAGCATACGATTAATCCTATATATCGACCTTGAATCTAAAATTATTTAATCTAGGCAATAACCCAGATCGTAGCTTACATTTAAAAGCAGTATCAAAGTTAGCTTGGATATAGATTTAAAGGTGGTTCAACATGAATAAGAAAGCAATTAACAGAGAACAACAAACTAATGATGATCATCTGGAAAACAAAGAAAAGAATACCGATTCCATCAGTTTAGAAGGGGAGAAAATTCCTATTAGCGTTTTAACAATTTCCTATCCCTTTGCAAAAATTGCAAATATCTTATTATGGATTGGGGAGTCAATTATTGTATTTATAAATAATGAATGGCTTCAGCTCCGTGCAGCAGATATCAAATATTTTGCCGGTATTCTCATTATGATTGCTGCTAAATCTGAAGGGCAGGAAGTAGGTGCTTATACAGGAATTATTCCGGAAGAAAATCCTGCTAAAGTGATCGGGACTATTATAAGTGAAACAAGCGCTGCGATTCTCATTTCAGTACTTAGAAGTGAGATAACAAGAACAAAAAAGCCTTCTAACGCTCCGGTCATTGCACCTTTTGTCGGAGGGGTGGGAGGAGTTCAGTAGTTTTGCCTAGTTATAAAACCTATGCTTTTAGGTTAATCCACCCAGAAACGGAGAAGTAATCGGTTCTTCTGAAGGAGCCACATTTGTAGATAATTCATAGTAAAGGACAGCTGTCAAAATAATAGCGCCAATTTCACTGATCACTGACCCGATAACTTTCGGGGGGGTTTCTTTGGGCATGATACCACTATATGATTTTACTTCTTGTCCTTCAACAATCGCAGCGAGAATGAGTATTGCACCTGCGGTTAATTTAATCACAGCTGCTATTAATTCTATTTTTCGTTTATCCTTAGAAAGAAGAATAATTGTCTCACCAATCCATAATAAAATATTTCCGATTCGGGCCAGCGGACCGGAAAATTTAAATACACCCTGAGGAATAATCGTATTTAAAGTAAAGTAAGGATGTTGAATCATTTAATTATCGCACCCCCCACTTTATAATATTATCTATTCTCGTTGTTAGTTACATGGCAAGTGCTAAATAATAATACGGACTAAGTTCATTAAATCGGACCATAATGTCAATAATTTTTGGGGGACATCAATTATTATTTTTAAAGAGAAGCATATGGCCTATGTAAAGAATAGGCGCAGCCGGAACCGGGGGGATTGGCAGCTTTTGAGATAAGCTCAGGGCATTTCGTATCAAAAGGATGATTGTAAGCATCCATATCTACGCCTCATCCAATGTGCGGCTGGATTGAAAACATATTGTACAAATTTTCTATAAAATAGATATTAGACATTACTACTAGAAAGGAAGAGATGCTCATGTCCCTTCTCGGTGGAATAGATAGCGGAGGATATGACGGCTGGGGTCGGGGAGAACAATGGTGGTGGATCGTTCTCATTTCCTTTATCTTCTTCGGTTACTGGGGCAGTGGTAGAGATTATAATCGTGGAATAGGTTATGGTTCCGGAGGTGGTTACGGTGCCAGATGGGGCCATTAGCTTCTTCTATAATTAGTTCCCTGCATAAAAAAACACCATAACCCATTCCAAACATTGAATTCTCAAAGGTATTGAGCAAGATTTTCATGTTTCAGTAGAAAAATATTTTGAATTTATGAAAAATCATTAGGTGTCACCCAAATGCAACCTTTAAACTTTATCCATACTAAACATGCTTTTATACCCTCTGTTTACGGTGAAATACTCAAGTTTAAACCTCGACCGTCGTTTCAGCTTTCTCTGTATCAAAATATCTCCCTCACTTCTGACCCTGTCCTAAAAACAAAATGTGTGGTGTAAGAATTATTATTGTCTCAACCATGGCATTAAAATTCCAAGACCAAATCTCCAAATGAGCGAGGTTCCCCGCATCGGCTTGATGTGGGGGCTTTACGTAACTGTATCTATAGAACCCAAGCAACCTAATGATAATACAGGGCACCCTCTTGGCAAATGTAGATTGACTGCCCCTTGACCTTAAAATATCTCCCTCACTTCCTCCCCCGTTTTAAACACAAAGACTATTTCGACCATTGACTGAAACTTGACCTTCTCAATCAGCCTGCGAAATATTTCCTTATCAAATTTGGTAACATTAACTCCCTCCTCCCTATTCAAAACCCGTACGAAGGCCTGTTCTAAATCCTTCTCTTTGACGGTTTTTGCGCTACATTTATCAACTCCGTTCTGCTCTCGATTAATACAGCGCCATACATACTGCTTATTTTTTCCGGTGCCCCAAGATGCTCTTCTAAATTTTAAACCACAGTTTTGGCAGAAGAGCTTCCCTGAGAAAGCATATTCACTCGTAAAAGCACTTCTGCCCGTCTGTGAATATCCCCGCATATTTGAGCGTCTTTCAAATTCATCCTGTACTGCAGCGAACTCTTCCTTATTAATAATCCGTGGGTGGGAGTTTTCCACGTAGTATTGCTGAACAATCCTGTTATTTTTCACACGCTTCTTGGACAGAAAATCAACGGTATGAGTCTTTTGAAGCAAAGCCTCACCCATATATTTTTCATTCTTTAATATTGACTTTACCGTACTTGCCCACCATGTTGCCTTTCCAGCGCCAGTCAGTATGCCGTCAAGTTCTAAGCCTTTTGCGATCTTTAAGTCAGACTTGCCCTCCATGAACTCTCTATAGATCTTTTTTATTACCTCAGCTTCCTCCGGCACAATAACCAACTCGCCGTTCTCATCTTTCGTATAACCGAGAAACCTGTTATGATTCACGATAACCTTGCCCTCCTGAAAACGGTAGGCAATCTCCATCCGAGTGATCTGTGAAATATTTGAACTTTCTTCTTGCGCCAAACTACCAAACAAAGTTATCAGGAACTCTCCCTTGGAATCAAGAGTGTTCACATTCTCCTTTTCAAAAAATATAGCGATTCCCTTTTCCTTCAGTTGCCTTACATATTGCAAAGTATCGAGTGTATTCCTAGCAAATCGGCTGATAGATTTGGTTATCACCATATCGATCTTCCCAGCCATACAGTCCTCAATCATCCGGTTAAATTCCACGCGTTTCTTAGTATTGGTGCCGCTGATACCTTCATATACCTTCATCCGCAAAAATTCCGCCGAATGTCTACTCTGGGTTGCGTTTTATATAGTCTGTGTAGTGTGAAACTTGGGCCTCGTAACTCGATAACTGTTCTTCATTATCGGTAGACACGCGACAATAGGCACAAACCCTCAGTTTTGCAGTCGCCTCAAGTCCCTGCAATTCTTGTCTTGGTTTTGCCGGAATCACTGTAACGTTTGCCATTTTCAAAAACCTCCCTTAAAATAAATCACGGCCTCGTTTTAAGGTGTAATGTTCCTCAAAACGAAGGCCGTTTTTTAAATGAAATTCCAAGATGGTGCGTTCCTTGACGACTATTTTTTCTATGATTGCAGTATACAAATCTTCGCTGAAATCTATGAGTTTCCCACCCTGTGAATCGATAATGGCTTCAATTTCTATGGTTCTGGCAATCCGACTATCCTGTTTTGCCATTTCTGCCATCCAGGTTGTTCTTTCCGTTTGAAGTTTGATCAACCTGCCCACGAGTTTTTCGTGTTCAGCTTTTAATAGATTATGATCTGTATAACCATTTGTTTCTATAAAAAAAGAGCGCCCGTTCTTGCTGAATAAGGCCCTCGATCTCATCATCCAACTTCTCGATGTGCTCTTGGTCAATCTCTGTGAATTTTTCTCTTTCCAACTTTGCTTTATAATCCCTAAGTAGCTTAACACGATCCAAATATAGCCGATTATACATCCTCAAAAACAGCCCTTTTATGGTCTCTTCTTTGACCCTGCCCACGCTACATGAATTTTTCCCTTCCATAACTGCCGCTTGAATTGTTCGTATTTTTTTCATAGGTGACTCCTTTCCACTCCGCTGGAACATATTTCTAATAAAAAACATCACTGCACCCGAGAGAATGTCTCGGTGTAGCAATGTTAGCTCTGTGTGGGCTGATTCGCAAGTTAATAATTTAGTAACGGTGGACCGATAATAAACGTTATGAAAAAAACTGCTATAAGATGCGTCACCCATATTTAACTGTTAAGACATTTAATCGAATCCTTTCTATGGTCTACTTGTAATCCGAACTACGCTTCCTCTCCCGTAAAAAAATCATTACAGTTGTCATTTTTTGTTCTAATAACACAATTACGTCCGTTTTTCTTCGCATTATAAAGCGCATTATCGCCCAGCTTATAAAACAAGTCAATATGCATTTTATCATCTGGTATTACAGTAATTATCCCTAAGCTGATTGTATACTTAATTTCGATATTTCTAATCATCGTACTTTTCTCAATGGATTTTCTTAATCTTTCAGCAACCTCATTAGATTCTTTAGAGTTAGTGCCTGGAAGTATTATGGTAAACTCCTCACCGCCATATCTGCCAAATAAATCGTATGTTCTCAATTGCTCTTTTATTCTCATTGAAAAATCAATTAAAACTAAATCGCCAATATCATGCCCATAGGTATCGTTTATTAGCTTAAAATGATCCAAATCGATTAATATAAATGATATAGGCTCCTTTTTTCTGGCGAACAGTGAAATATACGTTTCTGCGTTTGAATTAAAAGCCCTTCGGTTGAATATACCCGTAAGATCATCAATACTTGCCATTCTTATAAGTTCTAAATCCGATTTTTCCTTAGCTAATAGAATAAATCCAGTATTCTCCAAGATCATTACTATATAAATAGAAAGGAATGACCAGGTTAAAAAAATATTTTTCCCAAACAACGTCATCGATGGATAAAATTTGACGGCCATAACTACCTGAACAATGAATTCAATAATGACTGTACAATAAATAAACCCAAAAATTCGTTGTAAAAGGGATGAATTCTTATTATTTAGAAGTAAACAATATATAGGAAGAAACAGTAAAATTGCCGAAGATAAAAATGACACAGCAATTCTGAGATTGCCAGCATTATTGAAAATAACAATTCCGTTAAAGAATAAAATAAAAAATACAGTAATAAAAGTATAAACTCTCTGCAGATCTTTATTGAAAATATTCATAAGCAGAAGTATTGCAACCGATTCTAATGAAGTTCCTAATATTAATATTGAATTGGCAAAGGAAATTGATAATAAATCAGGGATTATGGTTCTTAAGCCAATCATACTCCATGCAATTAACCTAGCAAACTTTGCAGCCATAAACGTATTTATTGCTCTATTCTGTTCACTCTGAAATCTGTATGCCATTATTAATATTAATGTAAAAAGATTTCCTAGAACGAGAGATATTAAAATGGTTTTCATATCAATCATTCATTTATTCACCACCAAAAATTAATTTGGAAATACTTCTCCATGGGTACATTATATTTGCTAATTCGTTAATCAACAACTTATTATGTACCATCCTGTGAAACCGGCCCTATTTCATATTAACTGAACCCCATCCATCCGAAACACCGTAACCAGACTCCAAGCCTGATTACAGTGTCTGTATTGCCAGTGTCAATCAATTTACTCCCCACGGTCTAGGAACATCAGTACTTTCACATTACCCGCATCCCCCAATCTCCAGTAATACACTCCGTGCAGCCCCCAACCCGGATGAGTTTGTTTTGGCATATAGGGCATTTGTCTTGCTCAATTAGCCATTGCTCGCACGGCTCAAGACAATAGGATTTTCTGCTACACTCAGCACATATATCCTTCATATTACTTTGTCTCCCCCGCCGGAGTAGATTGGGTTGAATCCGCAGGAGGTGTAGCCGCCGGAGCAACATTCACATGCAGCCTCTAAAACTTGATCCAACTTAGCCTCAAGGCGGTCGAACTTTTTTCCCACATCGGCTTCTAAAGAGTTCAATCGACACTCTTGGGCTTCATTTTTAGTCTCTAAAACGGCCACCCGTGTATTGAGTTCTTCTTGCTCACCCAAGATGATTCAACTCCTTTCATGGACATAAAAATAACGCCCGATTAAAGGCGTTTATCCTGTAAAATCATTCTATAGTGCGATTATAGACTCCCAACTTTTCGGAGCAACTTTGAAATGGTCAAATCCCCTGGGCTCGGATATTTTACCCCTGGGCAAAGATCCATTCCAACTTGTCTGTATGCATCTGCCCATAGAGTTGAGCATATGCGTACCGTTTTACCCTCTTGGTAGGGAAGCATGCAATGGAGCATATAGCGAATAAATTCCCATGCAAACAAAACGTAATCGTAGTGGCCTCCAACTTCTTTGATTGCATAATCCACGATGACTTTACCTTGTTCATCAGTTAAATCATCACAAGTGTATACGTCAGTTCTACCTGCATAATAATCCAAAGCTTGATAACCAATCTTTCTAAACCCATTTGCTTCAATGAGCACATTTTCTTTGACTAGACCGGCAGTATGGCTATAGATGCTTTTACTGATATCCTCAATAGCATCGCTAATAATGTCCGTACCTTTTACAAAAACCAAATCACCTAGTTTCATCTCCATGTCCCACACCCCATTTTAACAAATATCAGTCTATTGTATGCTTTCTAATACTCTTGGGCCTCGTTTTAGGTCTCTAAAACGGCCACTCGTGTATTTAGCTCCTCTTGCTTACCCAAGCACCTCAACTTCTTTCTACGCTAAGCTACGGGGTAATACCCAGATATTATAAGTGTGAGGTACCGAATCACTGTTCGATATAACTGGCATGAAATATGGGAGCGATAATGTCAGGTCGTTCGTCATTGCATTAAACGTGCCCTGCTGGTACCCACCTACCGCAGTACCACAATCTGAAAAGGTTGTCCAATGATTGGCAGACGCTCTTTGGGCATTCCGTTGTTTTGGCCGAAACATTTGTGGATCATTCCCGATTTGCCGGCACGTGTTATCGAGCGGCTGGATGGACTCCTTTGGGGCAAACAAGTGGCTACGGTCGAAATGCTGGCCGATACTACTATCACGGGACCCCTAAAACCATCTATGTTTATTCGATGCACCGAACAACGCGAGAACTACTATCGGATCCATTTTTGGCACCGGAACTGAATGGAGGCCGACAACCCATGGTGGATTTGAACGCGATGGACCTTGAGCAAACGAATAACTTGATGAAAAGGCTTGAACGGTTGAAGGACCCACGCAAACCTCGTGGAATTCGGCACAACGTTACTTCGACGCTAGCCGTGGTCATTTGCGCCATTTTGTCGGGATCGCGGAGCTTTGTAGCAATCGGTGAATGGGCGGGCGATTTATCCCAGGAACTCCTGAAGCGCTTAGGTTGTCGATACCATCCTGAAAAGAGAAAGTATATTCCCCCAAGCGAACCAACCATTCGGAGGCACTTGCAAAGCATAGAGGCCAATGAACTTGATATAATTGTCAGTGAATGGCTTGTTGCGCAAAGCGATTCGGAAGCGATAGCTGTGGACGGCAAAACGCTAAGAGGCTCAAAAAAAGTGAGAGGCAAACCAGTTCATTTATTATCGGCCTTAATTCACAAAGAAGGCGTGGTGATTGCTCAAAAATCAGTTGGCGAAAAAACCAATGAAATTACTGAGTTTCAATCACTTTTAGATAATCTGGATTTAAGCGGAAAGGTTGTTACCGCTGACGCATTGCATACGCAAGTAGCTCATGCCAACTATCTCGTGGAAACAAAAAAAGCAGATTATCTCTTCACTGTTAAAGGGAATCAAGGCAACTTGGAAAAAGCCATTGAGGACTTGGACGATGAAGATTTTCCCCCCTAAGTATGTAACAACCGAAAAAGATCATGGACGTATTGAAGTGCGAAAAATACAAACGAGCACTTTGTTAAATGATTATGTTACGTTTCCTTACGTTGCTCAGGTTTTTCGAATTGAGCGCATCACGTCTGATTTACAGAGGAAATTAATTCATCAAGAAATGGTTTATGGAGTTACCAGTCTATCTGAGCAAAAAGCTGATCCTCCACGATTGTTAAAGTTAAATCGTGGGCACTGGTGCATAGAAAATCGTTTGCATTGGGCTTTAAATTCGGGACTAAAGGTTTTTCTTGCTTTGCTCATGTTACCAGTATAACCTAATTTTTTCAAATTACTGTCTCACCTACAGGGTTCAGTATAATTTAGAGATAATAAAAAGCCTGTTTCCAGTCGCATTGGAAACAGGCTTTTTATTGAGGAAAGATACAAAAGTAAACTACGGACAATTTTCGATCATTTAGAGTTCCTTCATCACTCTTCTCTACCACGAGCAATTTTAGCAGCTTCCAAAGCATCTTCCTGATATATATTGACCAATAACCACTTGTCATCCTGCCAAACGAACTCCCAAAATTCCGTGTAGTAGAGCCTGTGTTTATCGTCGCCAGATATCAGTCTTTCTGAAGTATCTATCGTATAATCTATTAAACTTGCTGAAACCATAGCCATGAAATGTTGCGATTGTTCATCCAAATGACTATCGATGAATTCGATGTCCTCTGTGTTTAGGATTGGTTCCTTGATTATATTGCGCTCTCCGCGCGCTTTCATACTTTGAATATCTGCTCGATACTTACTGCCCAGGGCTGTTGTTAAATAATCGTTCGCTGCCGAAAGATCTTGGCGACTCCAACCATCTTGTAACCAAAAGAAGACCTGGCGAACCCGTCCTATAAGGAAATCTCGATCCCAACGCGGAAAATCATCTGCAAAATAGCGCATGTTCTCGCGCGTGAAGTTGATTGATTTACCAAAGCGCTGTAGACTTTCTGTATTTGTAATCAGTCGGCCACTTATATCCACCGGTGTCGCGTCGGAATAGTTATCCCCACCTCTGCCTATAGGACGTGCGCTCGGGCTAGCAGGGTTACCAAAATTACGCCCCCACCTCTGCCTTCTTTGGCCCCCGCTATTGAAGGAGCGCCATGCTTGATAAGCGAAGTAGAGAATAACCATAAAGAAAAAAAGTCCCCCAGATCCTCCAGAAGATCCCCCGAGGAAAAAGAACGGAAAAGGAAAGAACCCACCAAGTCCTCCACCGCCAGAAAGACCGCCTCCGGAAAAGGACCCACCTCCGGAGAAAGATCCGCCACCAAAACTTCCTCCCAGACTTCCACCCACTCCCCCGCCCCCGCGTGCCAAGGCAAGTGCAGCCTGGCTCGCAATGAGTATAAGGGTTGCAATGGTAGCTCCTATTCGTTTTGTTCGCGAATTCATGTTTATCACCTTATCCTTACAAACTCTTTATACGATTTGCGTCCAAAACCACTCATTGGTGCACACATTATGTGAATTTATTTCTTTTCCAATCTTATTTTAAGCCCTGCCTTGAGGCTTGCCAGCTCATCCTCAACTTCCGAATTCGCTTTGCTCTTTTCCAATTCGGCAAATTGTTCATCAATTGTGTTAGTGTTTACCATTGTACGGGAAGCCTTCGCTTCTGCCTCCATTCGCTGGACCCGGTCTTTCATCCGATCGATGTCAGCCAATGGATCATGCGAAGTGAGCTCTGATACTGCTTGATTAGCATTTTTCATGGTTTGCGCCCGGCGCTGGCGCATTACAAGGTCATTCCGTTCCATTTTCGCCTTTTCCAATTTCTCCGTTAGGACTCGGAGGTTCTCTTGAAGGTCCTCTACGACTTTGACCTGATCCACAAGTTGAGACTCATAATCTATCTTGCTGGCTTCGGCCTGTTTTTTATAGGTCAAAGCAGTCCGTGCTAAGTCATCCTTACCCTGCTGTACGGCTAGTGTCGCCTGTCCGGTGCGCAGGTCAACTTCTTTGCTCAAACCCTCAATGCGCTCCTCAAGTTGAATCTTATCTGCAACTGCACGAGTAACTTGAATATGGAAGTTGCGTACCTCTTCCATTGCTCGGTCCACATAAAGATTTAACATCTTCTCAGGATCTTCAGACTTGTTCACCATATCCATAATATTTGCTTGAAACAAATCTTTTACTTTGCTAAACATACTCATAGTCTTCTGTCCCCTTTCATCTTGTAAACCTCTATCATTCGAGTAAGCTTAATACTCCCTTTTTCTCTCGGTACTGGCCTACTTCCTTTGACCAACAGACTATTCAAACTTACTCGAACCTTAATGCATCAATGGGATCCATTGCAGCGGCCTTTTTCGCTGGAAAGACTCCAAAGATAATACCAATTCCGCCCGAAAAACCAAACGCCACGAACACGGAAGTCATAGAAACACTGGTACTCATCTTTAAAGCTGTCCCAATAAGACTAGACCCTGCAGTACCTAAGACAATGCCGATGCCACCCCCTAAGATACTCAGCACGATTGCCTCGATAAGGAATTGCGTGAGAATATCTGTACTTCTAGCCCCAATTGCTTTGCGAATCCCGATTTCCCGTGTTCGTTCGGTAACCGAAACGAGCATAATATTCATGATTCCGATTCCTCCGACCAGTAGGGAAATGCCTGCAATGCCGCCAAGGAGCATAGTTAAGGTTTGAGTGACACCTTGCATGGATGCTAATATATCAGCCTGATTCTGAACCGTAAAGTCATCTGCTTTACCGGGTTGGATCTTATGGGCTTGTTCCAAAGCTATCGTAATCTCATCTTGCGCCGTTTGCATAAGGTCCGCTGAAGAAGCCGATATTAGAATACTACGCAACGTATTTTTCCCAGTTAAGCGCTCTTGAACGGTTGTGATCGGTGCAAGAATCATATCATCAGGACTCATAAAACCAGTTGATCCTGTGGCCGCTGTCACCCCAATCACTTGAAAAGGTA
>Ga0326727_10006450_pt1 | contig 32172 bp, 27 predicted proteins | sample MB2enrmetagenome_FD_207643 | JGI IMG/M metagenome (GOLD analysis project Ga0326727, IMG submission 207643) | Lab enriched peat soil microbial communities from McLean, Ithaca, NY, United States - MB29MY | ecosystem: Environmental > Terrestrial > Soil > Wetlands > Peat | place: USA: New York...
GAGGAGGGAATTGATTCCGCTTAATGTTCCTTTTTGTTCCCACGCCGGGGAGCCAAACTTTCCGCAAGTGCTTGAAAAGAATGGCGGGGACGACGAGACTCGAACTCGCGACCTCTGCCGTGACAGTACACTGTTATTTGGTAACTGCTTGAAACTACGCGGCACGGATGGCTACCAAAGTCGCGCTTCGGAACCCAGAGGAACAATTATTGGACCATGAATGGACCAAGAAATGGACTCTGCCGCGCAACGGCAGAAGCCGAGGGACAAGCACTATTTTTTGGTTTTGGTGATACAAATCAATCGTTTCGAGGTATACGGTTAGAGGCGGTGAATAGGAGCGAGCGGCCAGAGCAGAGGAGCAAAGCTCGGTTTCGATGAACGAGATACAGGCGTCTGAAGATCAACCGAGGTCTCTGATTTATGTGGACATCCTTGGGTTCGCAGCAACCACGAACCAGTACAAGGTCCGCGTAAGAAATTTCCGAGATGAAGAGAGTGGTTTCTCCGGTGCATCAACGACCGAGATGCAGGGACAAATCAACCGCTTCAACACAGTATTGGACCAGTGCGTGTTGGAAGAGAGCAATTATGGCGGGATTCAAGCGATGCTTTTTTCCGATTGCGCCTTCCTCGTGTTTGACAACTCGGTGCGTACCGTGCACGTCGCGAGGAATTTAATGCGCCGATTCATCAAGTGGGGTGTGCCGGTCCGCATGGGGATTGGCAAAGGCACGTTCTACGACATCGAGTACCTCACAAAGACAGACGTGGGGAACGTTACCGTCAGCAAGTCGCGGTTCATCGGAACTGCGGTTATAAGCGCTCACGCCGCGGAGCAATGCGGCGGAAAAGGGATGCGGATATTTCTAGACGCCTCGGTCGAAGAAGACTTGCAGCATATCCAGCGCCGTCTGCTGCTTCCGCTGCCGCTCAAGAGTGTGAAGTGGGAGCTTGACTATCTTCACGAACCCAGACCGATGGTTGAACAAGCCAAGGTCGAGGCAGATGACCGAGAACTGTTTGAGAAAGTGGCCCGCATGAACAATCCCGCATGGCCAGAGAATGTCCAGCTGCAGTACACAGAGACGCTTGATGCAATGAACCGTATGCGCGTAGCGAACAGCCGGAAGCCGGTTGATCTCAATACCGTCCGGTACTGCGGCCGCGCAGACGCCATTTGGCCCTGAACATTCCGAGCCTCTTTTAGTCTAGAACCTCGCAACTCAAAAACGCGGAGCCTACGCCAGAGCCACTTCCCAAAGCGGATGCCACGCTTGCAAACGCAGGGTGGTGCGCAACACCAAACTCGGTCAGCTTTTCCGGAAGTTCTGGGATGGCGTTCAACTCCTCGGCAATCAGGTCCGTCATGAGCCGCTGAAAATTTACCCTAGCGAATTCTAGAGCTTGGAAGGTCGCTGGGTCCCTCAGCGCCTGGCGAGCCTTGATTTGGGTTCGAATTTGCGTCCAGGCTGTGGAACGCGACGTTGCCACGGAATTGTTGCAGAACACCGTGGCACTTCTCGCATTGCTGTTGCACGGCACTGATCTGCGCTCGCCGGTCGGAAAACAGGACAAAGAGCGGATCGAATGCGTAAACTGCCCTTGTATCTTTATCCGTTAGTTTTGCAAACCATCCGAAGAACGCGGTCCTGGCCGTATCCTTTAGGTCGGCGTGGCTGAATCGAGACTCAGCCAGAAGCTGAACGCCTCCTCCATGCAGACCTTCCACCAGGAAGCTCAGGCGCATGATGTCCTCGGTGCAAAGCCGCAGGGAAATGTAACTCTCAATCGCCTCCTCTCGCGACATTCGCGTTCTTTGGCCATGGAAGGGCACACAGGACATGACGATCCTCCAAAATCAAACCTTCTACCATCTTACTTGATTCGCACACCCTCCGTTGGCGACAGTCCGTCCTTACCGGCAACTCAGGGCTCCCACCCGATAACTCAGAATCGCAAGCGCCACAGCAAGAAGGATGATCGAAGCAGAATTCATCCAAAGATACCGTTTGTTTGCCCTACCTAGATCCATCACTCAACTCGTCGCCCGCGTGTACGACGGTTGAGTCACGAACTCAGCAGGAGAGCGCAGCCCAACAGCTACCCTTCGAATCCGCAAAGTCAATAGTCTGTTTTGGACTATTCCAAAACGGACTATAGAGTCGTTCTGAGGACGAAGCCGAGGCGCTGCAGCATGGAGAAATCTCCTTTTTCCAAAGAATATCGGATCTTCCTTGGCCATTTGCGCAAAGCAAGGGCCGACGCCGGGTTGACGCAAGCCAGACTCGCTAAACGTCTCGGAGAAACCCAGTCTTTCATCAGCAAGGTCGAGAGGGGTGAGCGACGACTCGACGTGGTCGAACTGCGCACTTTCTGTCGTGCGCTCAAAATGCCGTTTCCAGCTTTCATCAATCGACTCCACCTCGCGATAGGCGCTGGCGAACGTCGCCGTGGTTCCGGCCATTCTAAATAGACGAACTTATGCACAGTCTTTTTAATAGAAAATACGCCAACTGGGCTGAACTTGAACAAGAGATACAAAACATCAGTGACGACACTGAGAAGGGAAATGCCTTTGAGGAGTTCGTCTTTTTTTATTTCGATTTTCACAAAGACCTATACCAAGCGGCAGAAGTCTACGCTCGCGTTTTTCCAGATCGGAGAATCCCGAGGAGGATCGTCGATGAGCTGAAGCTGGAAGTCAGCGATTACGGTGTGGACGGAGCAATCGTTCTCAGAAATGGAGAGCTCGTCGCCTACCAAGCAAAGTTTCGTTCGGGCCGCGTCGCTCCGAGTGCACGAGAATTAGCTACGTTTTGGGCGGAGGGGGAATACGCCCACTTTCGATGTGTAGTGGCGAACACTTTTGCTCTTCCGGCGGTCGCCAGCAAGAAAAGAAACCATTTATCGGTGCTCGAAGACAAGTTCCTAGCATTACAGGTGGAGTTCTTTGAAGCGCTGTTTCTATTCGCCACAAAAGCTAGCGCGAAGCCTAAAATATTGCATTCCCCGCGCCCGTATCAGCGCGAGATGCTTAACGATATTGTTTCAGGTTTCAGTGCTCATGATCGGGGTAAGCTGATCGCTGCTTGCGGAACTGGAAAAACCCTGGTTTCGCTCTGGGCGACCGAGGAACTCAAAACGGGAACGGTCCTGTTTCTTGCACCCAGCTTGGCGCTGATTCGCCAGACGCTCGGCGAATGGGTCGATCAGGCACGTGTCCCCTTCTCTTACCTATGCGTGTGTAGTGATATCACGGTCAGCGACAACATAGACCAAGACGAAGCGATTTTGCTCCCATCTGATGTGGATGTCCCTGTCACGACTGATCCCGCTGAAATAACAAGATTCCTTGAAACGGCGGCGCCCGGGAAGCGTGTAATCTTCTGTACATACCAGTCTCTCGATGTCCTTTCAGAAGGATGCTCCCGAGTTAAGAATTTCCAATTCGATCTCACGATTTTCGATGAGGCCCACCGGACAGCAGGGCTTCGCGACTCAGGACTCTTCTCTCTGGCACACGATGACAGCGGGATAAAGTCCCGAAAGCGCCTTTTCATGACGGCAACTGAGCGAATGGTGCGGGCAAGAGTCCGCGAGATAGCTGAGGAAGCGCAGCGGGTCGTTTTTTCCATGGACGACGAAAGCGTGTATGGCCCGGTGTTCCACCGACTATCTTTCGGAAAGGCAATCACTCAACAGATAATCGCTGACTATCGGATTGTGCTTGGGGGAGTCACAGAAGCAGAAGTGCTCAAATTGATCAGCACCAACCGATACGTTTCTCCCGACGTCACCGAAACTGCAGGCCAAGCAGTAACCGCCCAAAACCTATTCAGAGAGCTTCTTTTGACAAGGGCTATCGCTGAACTCGGATTAACGAAGGCCATCAGCTTTCACTCCAGCGTGAGGGAAGCGCAACGGTTTGTCGGTGCCTTTCGATCACTGGCTCCAGTAATTCTTGATGATCGTCTTTCCGGCATTAAGACTTTCTTCGGTCACGTGAATGGATCTCAGCCCGCATCCGACCGAGCCCTGACGATTTCAGAGTTCGAAGCTTCGGACCTCGGTTTGCTGTCGAACGTGCGGGTCCTTTCTGAGGGCGTAGACATACCATTGATTGATACAGTGTTTTTTGCGGATCCTCGAAACTCTCCCATTGACATCGTGCAAGCCGTAGGACGCGCATTGCGCCAGCGATACGGAACCTCTGGGAAGATCGCTTACATTCTGGTGCCCCTCATCATTCCAGAGAAGGGGCAGGACGTGGAATCCGCCAATGCCACCGCATTTGAGGGGCTTCACAACGTCATTCAAGCAATGCGAGATCAGGACGAAACCCTCGCAGAGTGGATTGACTCGATCAATTTGCGAGCAGTGCAAGGCAAGACTGGACGGGCCAACAAGGGGACTGGGAAGCTAGTTTTGATTCTGCCAGAGGATGTCAACATAGAAGCGTTTTACGAACATCTGACCGTTCGAATCGCCGACGTGAACAGGGACCCAACAGGAACTGTGGGGATGGGATCTCGACTCGGCAAGAAAGAGCGCATTAGCACTTACACGCGAGTGTTCAAGACTCTCGGAGATTACAATGTGGACACCTACAAGCCTCTTGTCGATGTCACCCTCTCAAAGTTCAAAAACGCCAAAGACGTTTGCACGACCTCCAGACTGAAAGATAGCCATAATAACGTGTCCCATTCTGTAAGATTGGGCATGATAGCAACAATCGACAAAAACCATTTTCGGTTAACACCCTTAGGTATCCAGTATTTAGAGAAAAAGATTTCTTTCCCAGTTCTGTTTAAGAACCAAATGTTGCTCTATTCGGAGATTTCGAACGGATTCCAACTCTTCCCGTACAGAGCAGCTTTTGAAGTGCTCCGAGCGATGGGCCGCATGACATATATAGAGTTTCTCTACGGACTCTATTCAATCCAGCCTTCGGCCAGCATGGAAAACTCGATTGAGGAGATCTGCCGTCGAATATCATGGATTCGGGAGAAGGTTCCAAATGTCGAACTGACAAGCGAAGCAAATCGCGAGAAAGTACGCGCGCAGCTAAACACGACACATCCCGTCGGCTTCAGCGCGAAAGACGTGTGGACGGATCGTCTAACAACTGGGAACCAGTACCGCTACGTCATGAGGCATCTGGAGTTGTTCGATGACCTTTTCTCGACCGATTGGACAACCAAGATCATCACCGTCAAGGGGGGAGCCGCACAGAAAATCAAGGAAGAGCTTATAATGAGCGATCCCAAGTTCCTTTCCAGGAATGGCGGGTATGGCGCTTGGGTCTGGATTCCTGTCAAAAAATAAGATCGCTCTGGAGTTTTTCGACGAATGCAACTTGCCCTCAAATTCAAAAAGCACGAAGAAACTGACACTTTTCGCTTCATAGAAAATGGAATTGAAGCCGACGGACACACGCTTGTGTACAAGATGCACAAGTATTTCGCCCGACGTCCGCACAATGTCTTTCGGTGGCTGATCGACTTCTATTCACAGCAGAATGACATCGTCCTTGATTGCTTCTGCGGCGGGGGAGTGACCCTCTTTGAAGGGATTTCGACAGGACGTAAAGTCGTCGCTGTAGACCGCAATCCACTTGCCACGTTCATCTCGGACTGTCAGACCACTGTCGTTTCCGTCCAAGAGTATTCTCACGAACTCCTAAAACTGCGGGATCTGGTCTCCACGTTCATCCGGCCATTTTTTACCACAGCGTGTCGTGATTGCGGGGTTGAAGTAGATGTCCGCTGGTACGAAATGGCTTATTTGGTGAAATGCGGGTCGTGCGGCAGTAAGGCTAGTCTCGCGGACGAAAACAAGATCTCCAATGGCTCGTACAAGTGTCATGACTGTCAAAAGGAGATTTCGGCTGCCGATGCACGCCGGATTGGTCAGGAGCTGCTTTGGGTCATATATCGATGCCGACGGTGCAAAAAGCAAAGCCGAGTCCGTCCGAGCGACATGGATCAGGCCCGTTTAGCAGATGCTGAGAGTCAATTCACGAAGCTCGTATCTAAGCACAAACTGTGGTATCCGACTGACCCAATTCCCGGCGAGTGGGACCGTCAAGCAGAAGATTGCCTTCACCGAAAAGGGTTCCTTACTTTTGATGATTTCTTCACACGTCGACATTTGCTGGCGTTAGCTTACTTTTTGAAACAACTGCGAAAGCAAAAACCCCATCTTGATCCACAGCTCTACAAACTGCTCTTGTTTACTTTCAGTGCGATACTTCGTCATACGAATAAACTGTCCATTTCGACTGAGGCTTGGATGGATGGGAGACCCGCATCATGGACGAAACACGCTTATTGGTTACCGAACCAGTTCGTGGAGGTTAACCCGATTGAGTACATTGAAAAAAGAGGCAAGGCAGTAGTCTCTGGTCTTCGGTTTCAGCAACACAAATTGCCCAACCTCCATAAGGTCCAAACGTTTGCAGAGTTGTCAGAGGGCGGAACCCATATTCTCTGGACAAGATCATCAGATTCCTTGCCGATCCCTAACAACAGCGTTGATCTCGTCCTGACTGATCCCCCGTATGGAAGCAATGTGCAGTACGGCGAGTTAAGCGCGTTCTGGCTCGTGTGGCTGCGCGATGAGCTTGGGCTTACGGCCACCCAACTCGGATTGTCTGACGAGGTGCTTGTGCACCGAAAGGTTGCCCAAAAAACCTACGAGGATTACGCGCAAGGGCTACAGCGGATTTTCTCCGAGTGCTACCGAGTCCTCAAGCCGAACTGTCCTTTGGTATTCACGTTCAATAACAAGGACATCTATGCTTGGTACTCAGTTGTTCGGGCGGCAATCAAGTCTGGGTTTTACCTCGACGTACGGGGGGTCATCTACCAAGAGCCGATTGAAAACTATAAGAACACTGCACACACGCGCTTTGCAGGATCTCTCCACGGGGATTTCATTTATACGTTTCTGAAAACTCCGACCCCAAAAGGCCACAAGAATTCCATCGATACCTCCGAGATACCACGCCTTGTAACCCAGTTAGCAAGGGCGGCTTTGAATCGAAACATGAACTGTTCGACAAGCGAGCTCTACGTCAATATATTTCCAAAACTCATCCCGTTGTTTGTGACACTCGCTTCTTCAGAGGATGGATTTGCACAGCTGCAGTCTGCTTTTGGCATAGACGATATAGAGAGTATTCTGGAAAGACACTTTCATCGAGACGGAGGAACGGGAGAGTGGCATGAGTAGGCTTGGTAGTGCGGTCCAGATGAAATTGGGCGACGTAGAGCGCGACTGCGAGACGAAAGTCCCGGAACTGCGGGCAGTTCATGACTGCTCCCTTTACAGAAAACTGGATGACTTGCAGAGTCGGTATCATTATGCAGACGAATCTTCTTTTTTTGCCGATCTCGTAAATACTTCCACAGTCCACTCGCAGCCGTTTCATCGGTGGGCTCGTTACAGGGAAGGATATAGTCCGAAGCTCGTTCACGAGCTAATCAGGCGGTCTGATCTGGACCGATCTCAACACTACGTGATGGACCCCATGTGTGGGTCTGGGACCACAGTTGTGGCCGCAAACGACCTCGGCTTTGATGCCTTGGGCTGTGATGTTAATCCTTATGCGGTTGACCTAACTAACGCAAAAACGTGCCTTTACTCAGCTTCCGATTTGGTGCAGCTGAGCGACCTACTGTCGAGAATTGTTTCTGAAAGCAAGAAATATCAATTCGGAACCGAGGCCGAAACAAGAAAGTACTTTCCGCCGGACAACCTCAAAGAACTTCTTGTGATCCGCCGAGCTATGGAGGGCCTCTCTTCCCGTTCAGCTTTCTCGCTCGCAAAGATGGCGTGGCTCTCGATCATCGAAGATTGCAGCAATCGGAAGAAGGACGGGAACGGACTTGCGACTGTCCCCTGTCGTGTTACGGATGTCCGTTCTTTCTTCGCGGCAAAACTCCGCACGTTTATGGCTGACATTCAAGCCCGGAACATCACTGATCGCGTCAAGGGCAGTTCTGTGGAGTGCTCTGCACTTTCCTGCGAGATCGCTGCTAAGCGTTTCGCTACTGAGACCAACAAACGGGCGGCGACGGTCATCTTTTCTCCTCCCTATGCAAATTCCTTTGATTATTTTGAGTCGTACAAGCTCGAATTGCTCCTAGGCGAGTACTGTAACCTCGATTCCCTAGTGACAAAACGTGCAAATGCAGTTAGGAATTACCGCATCTCTTACGGCTACGAATTGCAAAGCACGTGTGACCTTGTTGAAATGACTTGCGCCGAAATTCTGTCTGCAGTCCCCGAAAAAGAAAAGCTACTGGGGAAACGCGATGCTCGTACACGAATTGTCCCTAACCTCTTGCGCGGCTACTTCGATGACATGCAGCAGGTCCTCGCTTCGATCTTCACCTCTCTGGTCAGTGGCGGCAGATGCTTCATAATTGTCGATCAGAGTGCTTACGTTGGAATCGTGGTCGCGACTGATCTGTTACTGGCGACCTTAGCCGAGCAGATTGGATTCAGCGTTGACCTCATCTCGAAGTGTCGCAGGGCAAACACTTCAGGGCAACAACTCAAACGTTTTCCCTATCTGCGCGAATATCTGCGGGAGAGCATCGTAGCTCTTAGGAAGCCGTGACTGGTAAGGCGCTAAGGCGAAGAGATACTGCCGTGGGGGTGTTGGCTCACGACGCCACATCGCGAGCAAAGGAAAGAGCGGTCCCACTCGGCGTATCGTTGAAGGTAGGTCGAGTGGTTGTGCCTCCAGACGAGGAACAACAGAAGAGCGAAGATGGCGGCGAAAATCAAAACGAAGAATGTCAGCGCAGGAGACGACACCGTTGAGGAATTCGTCGTCACCGTGTTGACGTAAAAGACCAGCCAGCCGACGCACAGAAACGCCAGTACGGACCAAGACCCGACCTTCAGATAGGACCACCTTACTGGAGGGCTCAGTCGCTTCGAAAGGGCAGATTGGTGGGATGCCTGCGTGACCGCACGACCAACTAGGAGGTCGGGTCCGTTACCCCCAACCAGAGCGGCACTCAGGCGGGTACGGGCGTTACTACGGTAAAGTCCCTCTTGGTAGGCCAAAGAGACCTTCTTGAGATCTGTATTTTTGCACTTCGGGCAGCTCAAGTCCATCTGTTCACCTCTTGCAGCCCCACTTCGGTGTGGCTATACGTCCTTTCAATTCACCCTGAGGGATTGTTCCTGTCTGTGCGGGACTCCCGCAGAGCTATCGTCATTAAACCCCACATCCCAGAATTAGTTGCTTGCTGCGCTGCGGCCATTCTTGCTGCCAGCCATTTTCTGGGCCATGCATAGAAGAAGCTTGCGATCTTCTTCTTCCGACTTGGCCAATAGACGCCGAAGCTTGTTGAGATAGCGAGCATCTTTGCCCGCAGCGCCCCACACGATATCCTCTGAGGACTTCCGCTTGAGAAGATTCGGCAGTCTGGGTGGCTCCTCCCCATCATAAAAGAGCTGGTAAAGCGGGATTTCCAATGCCCGAGCGAGCTTCTCCAGCGTTTCGATGGCGGGGACAGTGTGTCCGTTTTCGACGCGCGATATGTAGCATCGAAGCAAGCCAGTCCGCTTTTCAATATCCCCCTGCGAAAGCTTCTTCCCCTCACGCATCTCTCGCAAGCGGTCTCCAATAATCATCTTTACGTGGCCTCCCTCTGCAAGACATCCCCCCGAGCACCAATACTGTAACTCCGAATACAGCACCGAGTCGCGGAAAAAAAGCTGCGATGCCGTAGCCTGGCCTCCTCAAACTACGAGGCTTGCCGTAGGAGATTTCCCCTTGCCCTCAACCCTCTTACAATCACGGCGATCCTTTCCATGTCGGCAAGGATTTCCTTTGGATCTCCAGACAAGTCAATCGAAGTCACTTGCAGTTGCTTTCCAATATCTACAACTTCATGAATCGCGGGCTCCCCTTCCCCCGCAGCGTAACAAAGTAATCCACCTGGTAGTCCCGTCGCAATCGCATAAGCAAGAAGCTGATATAGGTCGGGATGCTTAATCCCGCTCACATTGATCCTCTTGTATTTAGCGTCCCCTACAAACACACACTTGGGGCCCTCCCACCACGACAAGTCGGGCTTTAGCGAGACTTTCTTTGCCCTGTCCAAAAAAACTAAATGATTGCTGGCATTAGACGGAAACTGCCACTCAGACAGTCCCAGAGCTTCCCGCAACGCGGCCAGCACAAACTTCTCGAAAACATCATTCATGTCCACTAGAAAAGCGGCCGCGCTCACAGTACCAAACTTGAGGTCATAGGAAACCGACCTCAGAATGAGTTTGGCCAGCTCAACTACTCCTCGATACTGATGGTTTAGTCGCGTGTAGTAGACCGTTGGCAGTCGCCGGGGATCATACGCGACCAGCTCCACAGAATGGAGGATCGATTGGAAATGACGCACCTGATGCCGCATTTCATTAGATCTGATCAGCATTCTTTCGAGACAATGCAGCGCTGCCTTTATCAGCCTATTCTCCTCGATATCGTCAGTAAATTCGTCATAGGTGACTTCGACCGGGGGGGCAATTCCGAAATGTCGATTGAGTTGGTCTTGTACTCGAAAACGCCCACGAAAAGTTGGTAAGGCGGTTTCCTCCAAGCGATAGCTTTTTAAAAGTCCCCGGGAAAACGCTCTTTTGATATGGAAAACAAACCCCGGGATGATGGCCTCAAAGAGCGAATCTTCCTTACCAAAATTGAACTCAATGTCCCGCCAATGCTTTGGGTCCATGGCGTACGACAGAAGAAAAAGGACTCTACTGATCGCTATCTTGGGACGGATCTGGACGGTTAAATTTGGGAGTTCAATGGCCCCAATCCAGGAGGAAGGCACAAGGTCGTAGCACCCAGGGCTGCCAATGGACGGGGAAATTGTGATCTCAGCGTTAAGTCCGCGCAAAGCGTCACAGTCCTCCGCGCTCAATTGAACGGAGGACTCGACCGAGTATTCGGTTAACACGAGTTTGCGCATAGCACTAATCAGGCGTTGGCAATACTCTGGCGAAGACTTTCGAGTTCAAATTCACTTAACCGATCCTCCTGTCCAAAGAACTGTTCAGCGAGGTTCGGTATAATCGAATGCTTCCATATCAGGCGAACCCATTCCTCGCTTAGATGTGGAACCATAAAGTGGCTCGGGCCAATAGCCGCGTTCCGGTCTTTCAATTTCTCATTCGCCCCATCCACCACATCCGCAACCCACAACAGATTCTCCTTGTTCTTCTGAAGCCATCTTCGAAGTAAGCCTTGAATGGGTGGTTCGTCAGGGAAAAAAGGAATGAAATAGAATCGACGCCTAAGAGCAGCATCCAACAACGCGATTGAACGATCTGCCGTATTCATCGTCGCAATTACGAACAGGTTCTCGCAGAGCTTGAATCTATTTCTGGAGTAAAGGAGAGCGATTTCCTCATCGCGATACTCCAAGAGATAAAATAGTTCGCCAAAGACCTTCGCCACGTTTCCACGGTTCACTTCATCAACTAGAAGAATGTGGGTGTCGTCTGGATTGTTTCGCGCCTTATTAGCTATTCGCTTCAAGGGGCCATCTACTAAGTCGAAACCCGGCTGCCCATTCGACAAAAGTTTTGGCCTATAGCCTTCGACAAAGTCTTCGTACGCATACGAGGCATGAAATTGAACTGTCTCGATTCTGTCGTCATTGCCTGCAAGAAAGCGTGCCACCTTTCGGGCGATAAAGGTCTTCCCCGTGCCCGGGGGACCGTAAAAAATAAGCTGTCTCTTCTTCTCCAATAGTCTGATCACACCACCTAAGTAGTCCCGATCAATCAACAGTTCTTCCGCCACTGCGGTAAGCGAATCCGTCGCAACGGAACTGCTTCCACCAGACGCGCCTTGTTCGTGCAATATTTCATACAAGTACCAAGGAAAGCTTATCCGCCGCGCCAAACCTGCTAAATCGGCGGGGAGCGGCCCTAATACTTCGGTGAGACGAGTCAAAATATTTGCGTGGCGCTTAACTCCGTGGCTGGCTGAACTCTCGAACTGTGGCGACCAGGGACCGCCGGTGCCCTTCAGCATCGCAATGTGGACCTCTTTGAGTTTTACTCGATCAGCTATCGTCGTGAAGTGCCTCGGAAAGAAAGCTGTGAGAACGCGAAATATTTTCAGGTACGGGATTTGACGACAGTATGGGCGTATCCGCTCCACTACCGCATCAGCGAATTCCGCAAGTCTGGCACTCGCTTCATTCGGTTCTTCGGGCAATGGCTCCAAAGACTTTGCCGCTAACCATTTACGAAACCCCTCGTCTTCAAGGGCTTTATCTACAGAGATGAAGCCCTGCCCAACAGCACTCACAGGGTTCTCGTCCCATATACGCTGCTGAAATTCCAATCTCGCACGATCCGATTCGTTCGCCTGTTCCATCATCTGTAGAAAGGTCGTCAGCTTTGTCCACCACTCTGCGTAACTTCCCTCATCCTTTTGGAACTCACCATACAGTCTTCGTAGGGTTTCAGGCGCCGTGAAATCTACAGGCGATCGGTTGTTTTTAATTCGCTCGGCCAGTAGATCTTCCAAGACTTTTGCTTCCTGTTTCTCAACCGCGAAGTTAGTTCCCTGAGGTTGTTTCAAAATTTGCAGATTTGCTAGTTCGGGCCGTAACGAGATTTCGGCCCTTGTTAGGACAGGCTCTACGACTCCTACAACACGTAGATGAACTCTCGCATTTTCCGATTCAAGTTTCCCCATCTTCCTGACGAACCGAACTTCTTCCTGTGGCATCGAGCGAACATTGGGCCGATCTAGAACCTCTGCAACGGAAACAATTCCGCCGCCTGGCCCCGATTCCCAGAGGTATACCCTGTCCTCAGGCCCTATTTCGTCCTTGTATCTAGCTACAAGCCACGTCAGTTCCGACAGTTGCCCGACAGCTCCCCGTGTGTCGTAAATTTCAGGATTTGCTTGAAAAATCCAGGTGTGCGTCGCGCGCCCCGGCAACTCTATAACTTTAAATCCTCGCTTTTCAACGTATGCATTCGCTTCGTCGCCGCCGGAAAACTCGGTCACCGGAGTTCCAGTGGCTAGAGACACAACCTTTTTTACCGGATAGAGCTGCCCGTGTTGCTCGATAGCGTAACGGTATGTCTTATCTTCCTGCCATTTGACCCAATAGGGTGTGTTTCGCAGGTCTTTGTCGAATCGATTCATTGCCTCTTCGAGGGCCCCAGTCGTCACAGTCGGGATTGTCATCATGTCCTCACCGGATCACAACTATTAGCCAGATTATATGCTTGAAACCTTCCTTCGAAGAATAAGCTTGAGCCCCCTAACCCGCTCAAGACGAATAAAGCCTGCCCCACTTGACGCGTGCATAGTCACAAAAACGAAAGATCAAGTAGTTGCGGAACACAAGCTTTCAGATCTCATTTCTGTGCCCTTCCTGCTGAAAACCTGCGCCTGACCGCCCGCTTCTCCTGTCAAGGGTCTCCCGCTTCGCTCCGATAAACGCAAACTGCGCGCCCTTGACAGCGCGGACGGCTAGGCGCCTCGCCCCGCCAGGAAGGGCATTTGCTTTTAATGCACCGCTCTTTGCGGTGCCTCTAAGAAGCAAAAAACGAAACCAAAGAAAGGAGTTTTTCTAATGCAACAACTCAGCAAACAACCTGCTTTCGAACTCGGCCAGATCGTCGCAACACCGGGCGCTTTGGCCGCGCTTAAGAAGTCAGGACAACAGCCGGGTGAGTTCCTCACGCGCCACGTCAACCGCGAGTGGGGCGATTTGTCCGACGAGGACCGCAACGAAAACGACTACAGCCTAGAGCACGGGTTCCGGCTCTTGAGCGCCTATCGCACACACGCTGGCGACAAGTTGTGGATTATCACGGAATCGGACCGTTCTGTGACCACGCTTTTGCTACCCGAAGAGTACTAGGCCCAAACAAATTTCTTAGAAAAAGGAGACTAAAGGAAATGAACGCAACGATGGTAGCAAGTGGAACGAAAGCAGTACCGCCTCCGGTTTCATCCATTCAGGACATCCCGATAGCAAAAATCCGCGAATCCAAAACCAACCCACGACGCTTCTTTGATGAAGCGAAGCTGGCGGAACTCGCTGACAACATCAGACAACACGGCGTGCTCCAACCTATTCTCTTGCGTCCGCTTCCCGAAGGGGAAGCGAGCACGTATGAGCTTGTGGCGGGGGCACGTCGATACCGTGCCTCCAAACTCGCAGAACGCGAAAGCATCCCCGCGACCGTGCGCGAACTGACGGACGCGCAAGCATTAGAGCTACAGGTCATCGAGAACGTTCAGCGCGTGGACGTACATCCGCTCGATGAGGCGCAGGGATACGCCGCCCTCATCAAACTTCAACCTGACACTTACACTGTCGAAAGCATCGCTTGCCGAGTTGGCAAGTCGCCCGCGTACGTAAGCGGACGACTGCGCTTGATGCAACTCATTCCCGAAGCAAAGCAAGCGTTCTATGAAGATAAGCTGATGGTTGTCCATGCATTCGAAATCGCACGGCTCCAAGCGACCGACCAGCGCCGTGCTCTACAGGAATGCTTCCCGCAATACCGGAACGCCGCCGCCATCCTTAAAGACAAGAAGGCCGAGGCGACCACGGTCCGGGAGCTTCGCGCATGGATTGAGCGGGAAATCCATCTGGACCTTACGAACGCGCCGTTTGACCCGCAGGACGAAACGCTTCTGCCAAAGGCGGGAGCGTGCGCTCGTTGCCCGAAGCGAACGGGCAGCAACCCACTTCTCTTTCCCGAAGTCCGGCAGAAGTCCATTTGCACGGACCGCGAGTGTTACCGAGCCAAGGTCGAAGCACTCGTGCAAATTCAGGTGAAGCCGCTTGAAGAGAAGGGCGAGAAGACTCTGCGCGTTTCACAGGCTCCTGCCTGGCAGGCAAACGGCCACGCCAAAGACGTGCTCTTTGAAGGGCAGTACCGCAAAGCCAAAGCAAAAGGGGAGTGCCCCAACACAAAAGCCGCCATTCTCATTGACGGCAATAGTGCTGGCAGCATCTTCTATCTCTGCCAGACCGAAAAATGCGAAGTTCACAATCGCGTGACCCGCTACCAGCCGACGCCGCAGGAGCAGGCCCAACGCAAGAAAGAAGCACTTGCCGAGCGCGTCGAGAAACTGTCGCGAGTGCGCGTCCTCGATGCCATCCGCAAGAAGCTGCCGGATGTTCTCTCTCGGCCCGATTTGGAGATGGCAGCCCTCGATTACTTCCGGCGCTTGGGGCATGACAATCACCGCCGTCTCTGCAAGGTGTACGGGTGGGAAGAGAAGAAGAGCAAAGCATCTTGGGGTGCCCAGATCGTGGACTACGAGAAGATTGCGGCGGCTGCCGTGGAAGCCATGACGGTCGCAGAGCTTAATCGTTTTCTCGTTGTCTGCGCTCTCGTCTCGGACCTGTATTGCCCAGGCTACGACCCGAGGCAATCTCTCGCCAAAGACTCAAACCTCGCACGCACTGCGGCTCGGTACAAGGTCGATATGGCAAAGACAATCGCTGCGGTCAGAGTGGAACTGACGAAACCGAAAAACGAACCGACGGATGGAAGAAAACCAGACAAGAAGGTGGCGACGACCTCCCACCGACCTAAAGCGTCAACCCGTAAGCACTCAAAGTAAAAACCACAACATCGCATAGCACGAGAGGCCGCGTTTTCAGCGCGGCCTCTTTTGTTTGATAAAGACAAAAAACGATGCAACGCCAGCGGTCGCGACAGTGAGTTGAACATCACAGGGCAGGAGTCGCATCCAAATGGCGCGATGGGGCAAAGCAGGGAAAAAGCAGTAGGTATCATTCAGTTTCAGTTTTTCTGTCCTTGCTTTTGCCAACGATCTTAATTCTACGGATTGTGTTCATTCACCTCGCGGTACCTGACCCACCAGATTCGGCCACGGAGCCGCAGGCTGCCCGCGCCGTGCCGCCCGCGTTTTTCCTTCTTACTCACCGCGAGAATCTTAGCGCGCTTCGGCGCCATTCGTACATGGTGGGCCCGATTCTTGCGCGATATTGTTGTCCTGTGGATCGAGCCGGAGATGAGCTACCGCCGCGTCGAACGTGGCCATTCTTGCAAGCCTACAAAACAGAGGACCGGATTCGCCTTCACTGGCGGGTAGCAAACGAAAGCCCTCTGGCGTGATCGAATCCATCAGCGGTTTGCGGAGAGTACTCCTTTAGGCTGATTTCTCCGATGCTTTTGCGGTCAGTCCAGTATTTCCCATCCAGCTGTCTAACAAGCCGGCCACCCCTTATGTTCAAGAGCATACCGCCATGATGAATCGGACTGTGGGGCAGATGTGAAATGGTCGGAGTGTTAAGATATGTTACAGCAACACTGTGGACACTCTCACCGTCAGTGACGATGTCCGCAGACAAACTGGCCGAGCTAGATTCAGTCGAGAAAAGTCGCACGTCCAAGCTTGAGTAGTTTTGCCTAATCACGATATACACTTCAACTGTTCCGCGTGGCTGATTAGTATTAGGGTCAATCCATAGACTCTTGACTTCGCCCTTCCAGGTTCCACGAAGGTCAGGGCGATTTGACAGAAAGTAAAAAATCTTCCAGTGCCAAATCCATTTTTCCCAAGTGAAGATCGCAAGAGATACGACTGTCACAATCCAGGAAAATGCGTGAACCGATGGCTTGATGATGGATTGGCCTTGAAGGTAAAGAATCAACACCAACAAAAACACAGTGAGAAAAACCACTATCTTTACGTGCGCATTTGAGGTGCTCTTCATCTAGTTGTTTTCTACGTAAGACCACGCCGCGAGCACAAAGTCGTACGCCTGTTGTCTCGTCCAAGGTTGGGTTGCATGAAACAAGAATTTGATGCCGTTGACCTCCACCCATTTAGCACATGCAGCATCAGTCTGCGTTGCGCTGAAGCAGGTGAGCAAGGCGTTTTTCACGTTTTCGGTGTATGAGTCTCCCCCAAAGACGGAATCGGTTACGTTGTATAATAAGGATTCAATCAGATAGGAGGCAATCGAATCGGCACCGCCCACTTTCTTGTCGATGAGATAAAACTTCAAGCGCTTCACCGCACGGACTATCAACTTAAATCTGCCGCCAGTATTTTTGTTCTTCTCAACACCGTTCGAGTAGTGCTGTTCTGGCCAATTGGTCACCACTCCTCCGCTATCGCTTATGAACTTCGTTCCCTCTGGTTGCAAATATGGCCGCAGAAAGTTTCCACCAACATAGCTGAATTGCTGCTTCAAATACATGCGGTATGCAAACGCGGGAACAACGTCCGCATCGACGCGGTACGCGTTCGCGTGAATATCGAACGCTTTATTACCTCGCTTTATTCCGACCTTTCCGAATTTCGCTTCGAGGGCACCCTGGACCTCATTCTTAAATTGTGCATAGGTGTAGTCAGCATTGACGTTGCCTACCTCGGAGGCGGTGTAGTCGGCAAATGCATAGTCGGCGAAAAACGGATTCATGCAGCAAACACAAATGTCTACGTCACTCTCTTGTCTTACATTCGTGTTGTTGCGGTATGACCCTTGTGCGATGATCTTGATTTCGCGGGTCTTCAACGGCTGGTATAGCCTTATAGCGTCACCAACCATGCGCTCTGCGTTTTCTTGCTTTTCAGACTCATGCTCGCTCGATGGCTTACTCCAAGCGCGAAAGGTCTGTTCCCAGTCGATTGCCACAGGAAGCACGACTCCTTCCGCCATCCAGGTTCAACGCGAAATGTTGGAATACCGAAATTGAGTTTATCCCAAGGGCCACGTCTACGCTAGAATTGTAGCAACGCAAAGGAAAAGCGAACAGGCTCAGGCAGGGTGAAACTTCGTCCGACGAGAACGTGATATGGTCTGTTGCAAGAGAATCTAATGTCGTCGCCAAATACGCCAATCCAGCCAATCCAATTGCAGACGCAAGGTGTAGCGGCGGCGGAAAAGCCCGCTCTTGCGATTCAATTTGATGATGAGCACGAATTAGATCACCTTACGCCCCCTTCTAAAACTCACCTTACGCGCCGTCTCGGCGAGTTCGGTCTACAGGTGCTACGAGAGGCCCGCTCTATCGAACATACGGAGCATGTGGGCAGTGGACCACCCGAAATAACTGCAGCTCACATCGACGAAGCATGGTGGGTCAGTCGGCGTCGAATCAGACGTTCAAAGCATCCAATTCTTGGCGCTGTGGCGCGTGTCGCGCAAGCATTCGGCATTGTGGGCTTCGGCGTCGGCGTCAGCAACCTGAAGGCGGCATCGTGGGGACCGTGGGTTTTTGCGGGCTGCACTGTTGCTACGTTCATGGCTTTTTTGCTTGAAGTCTATTTGCAGCGAACGGAGTAGGACCATGGCAGTCGAAATCGAAAAACCAGCAATCTCGTATACAGACGAGGCACAAGTAGCTCTACAGCGTTCTCTTTTGCTTCTTGAGCGGAGTATCCGGGCAAGAGCTGCCGACCAAGCCATAAAGTCTCGTGGTACACCGGCAGAAGTTACAGGCTCCGATATTGAGAAAGCATTCCGAGACCTCATCGGCCCCGACCCGCGAGACATGTTTGAAGAGGGGTTGCAGAGCCAACGCGAGTATTGGCGAAAGTCGAGTCGGCTGCAGTTTATATCCCTAGTTTATACCTGGGTGGGTTTGTTCCTTGCACTGATCGCGGGCATCTATCCTTTCATACGCACTCAGTTGCTAAATCCTTCTGTCAAATTCAGTGTGGCGTTCGTACTGTGCGGACTTTTGGTGGCCGCCCTGGGACTAAGCATGCGTGCGTACCTAGGTTATCGAGGGGCCATCCGAAGAGAGGAAACACTAAGACGCTATTCTCGTAGCTTCGATTATCGAGGAGAACCTGACCCGCCAGTATGACGCGCTGGACAACCTTGACGGCGGGCAGCCGGTGGAAACCTACGGCGTACAATCTCAGGCATTCTCACTCCTGCACCTTTTTCCAGGAAATGTAAACTTGTGCCACCGTGTCGTTCTTGGGCCACGTGACAGAGCCGTCCTGTTGGTAATCCTGATGGCATCGTAAGCCTTCGTCTAAAACTCATCCACAGAGTTCAGTGCCAGCTTCGAAATACCACAGCACCATTCGCGGTGATTCCGCTGAATCAAATTCACGCCGTAGTTGCGCTCTGAACGTACGCCATCTCGCACGATCTGCATCGAGTCCAGTACGCCACCTTTTTCTGCCGCTTATTTTCCTGGGCACTGCTTCAGGCTAATTCCTGCGTCCTGCAGCTTCGCGTGTTCCGCTTTCCCGGTTCCGCTCAACAAATCTTCTTGAACCGCGCCGAAGTCTTGTTGTGCTCATGGCCAAGGTTTCAGCTTTTCTCACCTAGCGACGTACAGCTTGCTCTCCTCTTTTTGCCGCTCCGAAGTTGCCGCTTCCCGGCGTGTAAACCGTTACGCCTTCGGTCTCCACTAGCATCTTTCGCGCCACGACAGTCTGTGTCACTCAAGCGTGCGACCCGTTCTGACCTGGACGCACCAATTTCTTCGCTCCTGTCCCCTGTTTCGCGTCCTTGCTCCCTCGCTGTGAGGTGAAGGGAGCAAGAACTCCCCGAAACAGGAGGACAACCATGAAAGTCGAGCAAGCAAAACAAATCGCCAGCAAAGCCATCGAACAGCTTAGCGAGGCTCTGGAAAGGGGCCACAGTGAGACGTTGAGAAATTATCTTGCAGCGATGGCGAAGTTTCATCGCTATTCGTTGCACAATCTTCTACTCATCGTGTCGCAAAGGCCGGACGCCACTCGCGTAACCGGCTTCCATACTTGGAAGCAGCTTGGCAGAAACGTTAAGAAAGGCGCGAAAGGAATAATGATCCTCGCGCCAGTGGTGCTTCGCAAGAGCAAGGAAGAAACCACTTCCGAAGAAGATCACAGCCAGACCGCTCTGGGCTTTCGGGTGGTTTACGTTTTCGACCAGATTGACACCGAAGGGGAACCGCTCTGTGAGCTTGGCTCCGCGCAGGGTGACCCGGCTGGATACACAGAAAGGCTGAAACAATTCATCGAAGAGCGCGGCATCCAACTCGAATACTCAGACACCATCTATCCCGCGCAGGGACAGTGCTCGCCTGAAAAGATTGTGATCTTGCCCGGCCAGTCCGCGGCGGAGGAGTACGCCACTTTGGTCCATGAAACGGCGCACAGCCTTCTTCACATGCGGGAACGCCGCGCCGAGACAACGAAGCGCGTCCGAGAGACCGAAGCAGAGGCTGTCGCCTTCGTCGTCTGCGAAGCTATCGGCCTTAAGGCACAGAATTCCGCCGATTACATTCACCTTTATTCCGGCGACAAAGAGACATTGGCTGAATCATTGGAACATGTGCAGCGCGCCAGCTCCGAGATTCTCACGGCGATCATGCTAACCGATTAAATATTTTCGCGGGAGGCCCGTCCTGGCGGGCCTCCCGCTTATTTTCAGGCGTACCTTTTCAACTGTTTCTACCGACATATCGTGCTCCCGCCAATGCTAACCCAAACGATGTAAGTTCCGTTCACGTCAAAGCACTACTGGGCAATGAGCTTGCCTCCGTTTTTTCCACTTTCGCCCGCAACGAACTGGCCTCGACGATAACCGGTGCCTTATCAGTGGTTGTGTTCTACATCCGGCGACTACCGTCATTGGCCCATTCTTCGCGGCACGTTACTCGCCAGCGATATGGAAATTCTCGCGCCCTGACCTCTTTTTCCTGTGGCTCCCGTCCTCGTTAGCACCGTCTGGACCCGTTTCGGTGTATTGTTTCCGTTCCCACCCTCTTCATTGGGCACAGCTTCGGGATAATTCCTGCGCCCGGCAGCTTCGCGGCTTCTGCTTTTCCGGTTCCTCCCAACAAATCTTCTGAAACAGCGTCGTAGATTTCTTGTGTCCCTCCCAAAAAGCAGCCTCTCGCTTTGGGAGCAGTATCCACTCGCTTCCGGGTGCCCCAATTACAAGGGCAGAAACAGGAGAAAAATCATGCACGTAAACGTAGTCCATCTAATCGGTTATCTCGGCAAAAACCCGGAACGCAACTCCGTCAAGGCGTCTGACCGCAAGTACGCGGTTCTTTCGCTGGCGACTCAGCGGTCCTGGAAGGGTGCCGACGAAGAATGGCACTCCAAGACGGAGTGGCATCGCGTCGTCGCTTGGAACGGCCTCGGCGAGTACGCAGCGACGAAGCTGCGGAAAGGCGACCACATCTACGTCGAAGGCACGCTGGTGAGCAGCACCTTCGAGAAGGAGTTCGGCAAAGGCAAGAGCAAGATCACCGTGCCGTTCAAGGCTTGGCAGGTGAAGGCGGATTCCATTCGCAAGCTCAACCGCGCCAAGAGAGAGCAAATGCCGGACAAAGCGCCCGTTGCTGCTCAGCCGGAGGAGGTGCCGTTCTGACCGAATCTTTAGAAAAGGCTCCGGGGTGTTACCGGAGCCTTTTCTATTGTAAGTTTCAGTCCTCGATTTGCGCGAACTTCCGAGACCGCGGTTAAACGCCTAGTCTTCCAGCCGGATTCCTGATATCTAGAGACACAGAGTTAGATGTTGACGTCAGAAGTAATACTCTGGCAGATCTCGACTGGCAGTACGGCTCAGCTTGAGGGGAGATCGGGTTGCAATGGAGCAGCTGGTTCAACAAATCTTGGATGCTCTAGTCGAGGCGGGGAACAATTGGCTGTCGTTCCGTCAGCTGGCCGTTCGAATAAGAGGTGACGCGCAGGATGCCGACCTCATTGGCGCGTTCGTGGAGAGTCGGCTTGATCTTTTCTGTATACATGCCGACCGCCGCTGCAAGATCCGTGCGGAAACCATAGAAGCTGCGAGTCGTATCGAAATCCCCGAAAACGTGGAGAGGCCTCCCGTGCACGTACAAGCCGCACAGGCCGTCCGGGAATATGCTCGTCAGCTCAGCCCGCTGCGAGTCAGAGTGATCGGAACTGACAAAGGGAAACTGGTTCTTGATCGATTTCTTCACGCGCTCCAAATGGAAGTGTCTGACGATTTCCGGTTCTCTGACGATACACCGGTCGAACTACTTTCAGCAGATGGCAGGCGAAATTCTGGACATATTGCTGGCGCAAGTCGGGACGAAGCGACGCTCTTCGTTGCATTCCAATCCGAGGTATTCCCCGTTGACCTGCCCGCTTGGCTCGAAGTGAGCCGCGCCAAACCACTATTCAATCTTGCTGAGTATTTGTCGTCCCTCGTATCTGTACCGAAGTTATCCCAATTACTCAGCGAGTCCGTTGCCCCAATCGAGTGCATCAGCGATCGGGAGAGCGGGGAAGTTGCCATGAAACTTGTTGCCCTCAAGACGCCCTGGACTCGGCTGCTATGGGGTCCCCCTGGAGCAGGAAAAACTTATTGCTCCGCAAGGATGGCAGCGAATATTGTGCTGTCCAGTCCATCTGAAAGGGTCTTGATAGTAGCGCCTTCAAATGTGGCAGTAGATGCAGCCCTCGCCGAGGTACTCGCTGCGCTCGAAGGCAGCGAAGGCGGAAGGCGCCTGCTGACCGACCGACTGGTGGTTCGTTACGGTTATCCCAGAGACGAGAGGATTACATCGCGCCCCGAGCTGTTCGGGCCAGCAGACCTAGAACCTATCTCTCTCGAAATCCATGGTCTTCAGTTGGAAATCAGACGGCTCCGCCAGATGAGAGTGTCGGAACAAGAGGTTGCGGAAGCGAAGGCCAGACTGCAACAACTCCAATCCCAACGAAAGGCACGAATTTCGGACCACTTATCTCGCGCCCGTATATTGGCAACCACGGTCGCGTCCGCATTTACAGGCACGAATTCGATTGTTGCGTCAAACACTTGGCCCACTGTAATCGCCGATGAAGCAAGCATGCTCGCAGGAGCGACTGTGCTCGCTCTTTCGGGTTTGGCAACGTCGCGATATTTGCTCGTGGGCGACCCCAGGCAACTTGCACCCATTTTCGAATGGAATCAGGAGCGCGAACCCCCAAAAGAGGTCCGCCGCTGGCTCGCACAAGATCCGTACGAGTTCGCCGGCTTATCGAGTGGATCAGGGTGGCTCAAACAAATTCGAACAGCCGACGGTAGAATGGCGCGTATTTTGGCCCAACGTCGCTGTCATCCACGGATTTGGGCTTTGGTCAAACAACTCTATCCGCAGGTCGAGACATTGATTGACCATTCACGAGTCTCGGCTATTGCGAGTGTTCCTCCTCTTGCTGGCGAGCCCGCTGTAGTGCTCGACTTGAGCCAAGGCCGGACTCCCAAGAACGAGTTGAAAGACTCAGAGTTAGCCGAGGATTTGAAATTACAGTGGGAAAGTGCATGTAGGAGAGTATCTCGGACTTGGGAGAACCCGCCTACGGCGATGTTGTCAATCGATGTTGCACGAGATATTCATGCAAGAATTCCGGACGCCACAATCGCCATCATCACTCCGTATAGGGGGCAGACAAACCTAATCCGGCGGTGGTTGTACGCGGAACGCCAAGCCGATCCGAAACTTGATCGCATCGAAGTTGGCACTGTCCACTCTTTTCAGGGAGGCGAGGCCGATGTTGTGATCTTCGATATGGTTGATGGTCCGCCGAGGCAGCGGCCCGGCATTTTGTTCAGGGACGACGTAGGCATGCGTCTTGTGAATGTAGCTGTTACACGTGCACGCGGCAAACTCGTCTTAATTGCTCACAAAGATTGGGTGCATGAGAACGATCCTGGCAAAATGGGGATCTTGTGGAACATCCTGTTTGGTGCAGCATCCCGACCCCAAAACTGCCCCGTCCTTCCCCCCCAATTCGATGTTTCCCAGGAGCAACTTGAGGTTCCTGGGATTGAATCCCCAATCGAGGGGATGCTTTTCGGTGAACTCACCAAAATAATGAATCAGATACCATCATTCACTCTTCAACATCGAATTCTTAACGAACAGGGGAAAATCGTTTCACGTGCGGATATCGCCTTCGTATCTGAGCAAATCGCGATTTTCTGCGACGGTGCTGAGTTCCACCTACGGCAGCCTCAATGGCAACGGGATCTTCGGCAGCGCCGAGAACTCAGCCGCCTTGGGTGGACGATATTGGCATTCACAGGTCGTGAGATCAGATCAAATCCGGGAGGTTGCGCTGATGACATCGTGCGGGTCATACGCGCGCGAAGGTCCAAAGACTAGACGGAGGCTTTGCATCCCAAAGGTTCTCTTTTTGGCCCTCTATGGATTTACGAGCTGTTTTAGAATTATGATCCCAGCACGTGCACCTGGAGAACCCTCCCCGCCATCCCCAGGCACCTATGTTTCGCCCAGACTAGCAGCAGTGAGCAGAGGGGTATACGTCCTTGCAGATGCGTCTCTCGAAGCGCTGGCTGGCTACTTGTCTCTGCTTGGCTGTCGTGCTTGCCGTTGCTGTGGCCTCCCGTAAATACATTTGGCTGTACGCAACACGTAAGACTGATCCCAGGCCACTTTCAACCGACTTGTTGCGCGATCCCGTCGTGGGGAAGAGCCCTGAGATTCTACTCGCAGAGGCAAATCGCCTTGCGTGGCTTTTCAATTGGCCTAAGGCAGAACCTCTCTACGCCAGGGCAGAGGAACTGTTTAAGAAAAGAGGCGACACCCGAAACGAAATATACGCGCGCGTGGGTAGGATTCGAGCGCAGGCGGAAACAATGTCTTGGGTTGACGTATCCGAGGTGCTCGGGAAGCAGCTAGAGATTCCAGTTGTGAAGAGTGACCAAAGACTGAGACTTTGGTGTCTTGCGGCAAAGGGATACACGGACCTCGAAATCAATCCAGTTTCTGCGAAGCGAGCCTGGACCGAAGCGCTACGGATCGCCCAGATGCTGGGGGAAGCCAAGTGGGAAGCGCGGGCAAAAGGAGAACTCGGGTTCGTCGCTTTTCTGGAAGGGGATAGCCGACGCGCCGCGATAATGGTTGGCGATGCATTTCTGTCGGCGAAGGCCAGCGGCGATGTTGGTGGACAGGTTCGACTTCTTGAAATGCTTGGCAACGGCTTCAATGAAGCAAAGCGATATGGAGAGGCTCTGGCGTTTTTCGAGAGGGCAATAAAAACAAGCAGTTCCAACCCTGACGCGGGGTTTCCGTTCATGGCATATGAAGGGGAGTCTCAGGCGCTGGCCGCTCAGGGCAAAATGCCGGAAGCCGTGGATAAGCTAGAGCGGGCTTTGACTATCGCGAGAGCAAATCAGAAGCGCGGGCATGAAGCTATGATCCTTCTAAGCCTCGGAGAGCTTGCGCTTCAAAGAGGAGATCGCCAGACAGCGAAGACCTATCTGGAACAGACGGGCGATATTGCGCAGAAATATAACTTCTATCGCACTGAAGGTCAGGCAATGATCGATCTTGCGGGGCTCTATCGTGATGCCGGGGACATCAAGTCCGCCGAAGACCGTGCCTCCATCGGGGTCGATGCCAGCAGGCGCGTCGGAGACCGATATTACCTTCCCAGGGATCTCACAGTTCTTGCAGACCTCAAGGCCCGGCGAGGAGCCACCAGTGAAGCCGAGGCGCTCTATCAGAACGCCGAGGACGTGATCGACGGGATGCTCGTTAACCTGCATGAAGCTTATTGGAGCAGTTCCCTCGCCGGAGCGATGAGCGAGACCTATCTCCATCACTTCGAACTTGAGGCGAGGGAGAGAAGGGTGGACCAAGCGCTTAACGTGCTAGAGCGCGTGAGAGGGCGAACGGCGGCAGCTCTTCTCGAAAACAAGGTTACGTTTGGTGTAAACGAAACGAACGATGTTCGCGCGCTTGAAGACACAGTGTCGGAGCTGCAACTCCAGTTGATGCGCTCTGGTGACCCGAAGGAGCGTGCTGGCCTTCTCGACCAGTTGGTCGAGTACGAGCGGCGGCTGGAGTGGACTCGGACCGAACGTAAAGATTCAAAGCCCGGATGGTTCGAGAAGCCATCGTCCTTGAAAGAGATCCAAGGCAGCTTGCGCTCCGACGAAGTTGTGCTGGAATACGTGCTCAGCGAACCGAACTCCTATTGCGTTTGGCTCTCCAAGAATCGCGCGGGTCTGGAGGTCTTGCCAGCTGGCCGACAGCGAATCGAAGAGTTGACGCGGCAATATCTGGGCGAGGTGCGAGCGAAGCGCGATGACAGTGCTTTGGCAAAGCAGCTGCACGCTGTTCTCTTAGGTGCGCTGCCTGCGGAAACAAACCGTGAACGCCTTATCGTGGTGCCAGACGGAATCCTGAATCAGCTCCCATTCGACACTCTTCGCGATCCAACGGGTGCCTTCTTAGTTGAAAGTCGAACAATAAGCTACGCACCGGCCTCAACAGTTCTGACCGTTTTGCGAACCGCCAAAGTCGCACAGGTACTGCGACACACGTTCTTGGGTGTGGGCGATGTTCCATATCAGAATCAGGGCCATGTTTCGTCAAAACTCGAAAAACCGAGTGCAATTGGACAACGGATTGAGAGGGGCTTCTCAGATACTTTCGGCACCGCTTTGTCAGATTTGCCGCAAACACGCGAGGAAGTTCTGTCCGTCAGCAGGATTGTTGGCAATGATGGCATTCTGTTGCTTGGCGCAACCGCAACCGAGACCGCTTTCAAATCGGAGCCTTTGCCGGATTTCAAGATCATTCATATTGCTGCGCATGGATTTTCGGATACTCAATTTCCGGAGCGATCTGGTTTGGTGCTTGGGGTTGACCCGAACTCACGAGACGATGGCCTATTGCAGGTCCGCGAGATCATCCGACTTCATTTCAATGCTGACCTCGTGACTCTCTCCGCCTGCAACACGGGCGTCGGGAAGCTCCAAGGGGAGGAAGGCATCACGAACTTGGTGGAAGCATTCCTCGTTAGCGGCGCTAAGGCAGTCGTCGCGAGCTTGTGGAGTGCGGACGACATCTATACGAGTGCTTTGATGGAGCGGTTTTACACCCACATTGCGGAAAGCCAGGACAAGGCCACTGCGTTGCGCCACGCAAAGATAGATTTGCTTGCAAAATACGGTCGTCAGGTCCCACCTTACTATTGGGGAGCTTTTATCTTGGTCGGAGACGGGGGGTCTCCGATACTTCTGGGGGGCCAATGAGTCTCGACTCGCAAACGAAAGAGAAGATTTATGCGCGCGTCTGTGAGCTTGTGACACGGAAGCACTTCGATCCCGGTATGAACGGTGCGAATTGGGAGGAATTGTCCAAAGGCAGGAGAGACCAAATCCTGAGAAGCACCAGCGATGAAGAATTCGAGAAGCAGATACAGGACCTCCTCGCCGAACTGAAGACCAGCCACACCGGTTTTCGCCACTCTAAGAGTACGAAGATCCCCGGCCGCCACGCCATCGCCGCCACGTTCATGCGCTGCAACTTCGATGGCGGTCAGCGGTGGATGTTCCAAGATGTTCACGAAGGCGGTCCTGCACATGCCGCGGGGCTGCGCCCAGGCGACGTTCTTCTTCAAGTCCGAAATAAAGAATTGATGCCGCCCGAACCGCCGATTTTTCCCGTTGGCGAGGACTCACAATATGCAGTGCAAAAACCTGATGGCAAACGTATCGTAGGCAACTTGATCGTTCCGTCGCCAAGGTCGAAAAGTCATCCGGTGATCGTACCTAAAGCGGTTTTGTGTTCGCAGCTACCCGATGGGATCGGTTGGCTCAAGGTGACCATGTTTCCGGGAGCCGTTGGGATTGATCTTGCCAAAATGTTTGATACCGCCATCGCCCATCTTAAAGATTCAACCCGCTTGATTGTGGACCTTCGTGGAAACACCGGAGGCGGCATTGGTGGATTGCGGCTGATGAGTTATTTGACTCCCGGAAAGAAGGAAGTCGGCTACAGCCTTACGCGCAAACGAAAAGAAAAAGGTTATAAGAGAGAAAAGCTGCCCAGGTTTGGCCACATACCTTCGCACAAGGCGACTCTTTTGTGGCTGGCACTGCGATATGGCTTCATAGACAAATCAATTCTCGTAGTCACTGAGGGACTCGGTCCTCAGAAATTTCACGGTCGCGTGGCGATCCTTGTCAACGAGCACACTGCAAGTGCCGGGGAGATGCTGGCTGCATTTGCCGAGGAAAATGAGCTTGCCACTATCGTCGGGACAAAGACGGCTGCTCGCTTGCTGAGTGGCTCTACGTTTAAGGCTGGTTCCGGCTACATCGTAGGATTGCCGGCAGCTGCGTATCTCACGTGGCAGGGAAAACTCATCGAAGGTAAGGGCGTGATGCCGAGTGTTTCAGTCGAACTGTCGCCGGACGACCTTCTAGCAGGACAGGACCCTCAGATGCAGAAGGCGATCGAGATTCTAAGTAGCACTTAGCCAGGAGTTTGAGTTACACCAAGCTTGCCAGCCAGCGGTCGATCGGCGTACTCCTGCACGGGTAGACCTCGACGCGGGTTCTTGGAGTGAGAAGGAGATGAGCATAGTTGATTTGCTTTTTCTCCTCCGTTACATAGAGGTCGCAATAAGTCGCTTGAAGGACATGAAGCATGTCGTCTATCAAGTCCCGCCTGTTGGAGCCATGCTTCGCACAACGCCAGTTTGAATAGAGGTCGGCCCGAACAATGGCCCTCGATGCGTCGGCTAGAGCATAGGAAAGCAGGCAATGAGCATACCCAAGCGTGAATTGGGGGCCAGGCAGGATCTTGACGAGATGACGATAGAGCATATTCACTCCCATCGCGTTCGACGTTTCTGCTTGTAGCCATTGTGGCAACGCGGCGTCAGAAATGCCCTGTAGGTGCCGCTTTAGTTCATCTCTATCAGCAATGTGATTCTTTTGTTGCTCTTTCGTATCCTCGGAGAACCGGAATCGCTGTTCAAGGAACTGTTTAACCCTGTCCTCGACGATTCCATCAGCAAGCTTGTAAACTTCGACCCTCGTGGTGTCGCACTGCTCAGCCGTGGCCATCGGGTCAATTTCGGACAAACTGTTCTCAAGAGCGTATGCCTCTTCGACAATCAGCTCCCACAGCTCTTTTGTATTGGGTATTCCAAGGTCGAGATATTTCTTGAGGTAGGCAAAAAGTCGCCGACCGCGGGCGTTCCCCTTTTCGTCGTCGTGCTGGAAATTTCGGGCCAGCTCATAGACCGTGTGGAAACTCACAGCCAGCGTAGCGCCCTTTGCGCCAAGCGAGTCCAGGAGCATCTCTGGGACAACGCCTTGGTCGCAAAGCAAGTTCCATATAATTGTGTCGGGATAAATACGCAACGCTATTCTCCGTTAATGATTATCTCAGGTTCCGACTTCGTGACGTGGGAATTGGCCGCTTGCCCGTGGACACGGGGAGGAGGTGGAAGGACTCATCGCAAGATGAGCGCGTATGAATTCCACTCTGAATTCGGCCTTCGCACCTGAAGAAAGTATTGTCCGGGCGACACTGAAGACAGGTCAATGACCGGTTCGAGCGATGTTATGCCGTCTTTCAGAGACGCGACTCCTGTTGTGCTGAACACTGCACTTCCCGTCGTGGTCGCGATCCGCATCTCGTAGGGCCCCTCAGCGCTCCCGAGCGGAAGATAGACATTGAGACGCTTCACCCCGCGACTGACCTCCAGTGGTTGCTCACCCGGATTCGCCTCACCACCACGGGGCACTGAGCGATTTCTCAAGTCCAACACAGCAGTCTGGACGCCAGGGGATCCTTTCTGTTTGAAGAACAAAGCCCAACCAGCAACACCGACGACAATTAAAATGCTCGCTGCGATTGCGAGAGCGGTCCGCATCCGACGCTGCCGGTAGCCAGCCTGGAATTGAGAAAAATCGCCGTAGCAAGGGCTGCAGGAAGTCAGGTGATCGAGCCACTTCTCCGCTTCGGTGAGTGGCATTTCATGAGAGGCGATTCTCCTGAGAACATCAGAGCCAGGGCACCCGGCGCGTTCAGGGTTCGGAAACTCCTTGAGCAGACCACGGCCCAGCGCATCCAGGATGCGCTTTTCATCTCTCATGGAGTATCCCTTCGCGTTCAGACCACCCTCCCTTGCCAAACTCTATCTCTTCTCAGCGAGATGATACATCCTGTTCACTGCGCCCAGGGCCTTTCGGCTTTCCTGACTTAAACAATCGAACAATGCGTTGGCGAGTTTTTTCTAGGCCGTACTCGAATTTCTTTTTTGCCGTTTGCTCGCTCACGCCTGACCACGCGGCGATGTCCTTCCAGGAATAACCATATTGTCGTGCTTGCCACGCTTTCTTAGTCCAGCCATCCATGTGATTCGTGATCTGGCGGACCGTGATCGCCCGTTCGAGCTCTTCGGCCCATTTCGTATCTACGGCGCTTTCGATCTGCTCCAAATCAGCGTCCGAAGATACCAATTCGATGGTTTCCATCCTTCGTTGATCTCTTTTCAGCATTCTGTTGAAGCGGTGGTGGAAAGCACCAATTAGGTAAGCTTGCAGGTCCGATATCGGCGGGCGATGATCTTTGGCTCTTTGTCGAGTCTTTGCGACCGACCGGAGCACTCCATCCCAAACTTCTGCTGCCAACGCTCTTCTTTCGCGCGCGAACTCCTTGCCTCCTAATTCACCCCTTACGTGCGCGAGCATATGCGGCCACGCTTCGCGTGCCGCAGCCAGCAGTTCTTCATCACTCGCGACTGGCTCCCGGCCCTCTTCCCGATTGTTTCCAAACAAGACCCATTCGCCGTACGGGTCCTCTTTCCCCATATGAGTAACCCTGCTTATTACGCTGGACTTGGGACTTGCAGGTTGACACTCAATTGCAATTTTGGTCAATGGTACGCCCATGCATCTGGCGGAGCACCAGATCCGTGCGGTGGGGAGAGCTGCAGGCAAACTAATCTTATGTTCTCGGAGGCTCGTGTTTAGGCCTGGCAGGGAACTCTTCCTTTGCCTTTTCTACCTGTTCCCTGTACGAGCCCGCCTCATACAAACACTTGCCATTGTCGTCGTAAACGTAAATCCAGAGGTAGAGCTCTCCATTGCGTTCAGCCAAGTCTCGTGCTTCCTCGAACGTTTCACAGTCTTTCAGGAGCGGGCCGCTCGGCCATGTGAGGGTGTCGATTGGATCCTGTCCTATTACTCGATACTGACCCTTCGGTGCGCATACTTGCATTACTCACCTCAGAGGCTGGGGTTTTCTCTAAATACGCCAACGTTGAGCCGAAAGCAACCAAAAGGTTCCGGCGAGGTAACCCACTCCAAATCCCAAAAGATTTTTTATCACTTTTTCCGTTCTCGATGTTCCCTAGTAAGTGAGGGAAGCTTTGACCCAGTTGGTGGGAATCACAGGGGATTTCACGGGACTGGAGCGAGTTTCGAATTAGGAATTGCTCTCCGGGCTGGGGGATTGTGCATTGCGACACGAATGTTATTACGCGTGGACCACCTGCGACCGGTGTCGCAGAACTTCCGAAACGCGGAAAATCCGTCAGTCTGATTATTGTCGCGCCTGCTATCCCATCATTTTGGGGCTGCCAAATCCTGCCATCGACGACTCTTGGCTCCCACTGGAACCCTTTCAACATCTCATTCCGGCGACTCGGTTCATTGCCGCAACAGGGAGATATGGTCCGGGAATCTGGGCAGACTTCTCAATCAACTTCCTTCTTCAACTGCCTATGTCCCTAGCTTACAACACGGAAATTGTCGTCCAGATGTTGCCTTGCCTGACTTCGCTCTCCGAACTGCCTGAATCTTTGAAACGTTATGAGCCTCAACTTCGTTTTGCGCTCGACGCGCTCAAGTTGGACAACCGAATGCTCATGGCCTTGGCAGCGACTCTCCAGCACGCTTACGAGTTCATGTTATGGCACCAGAAGCATGCTGCGGAGAGAAACGCGCGAGACCAGTATCTAGCCGCCGATGGCTTTACCCCCAAGAACTATCACACTACAGACCCTTTGTTGTCTCAGGCTGCCGCGCGCGTGCGCCGCAGGCGGCGTATCGCGAAGGCTCTTGCGACCGTTTGGCCGGAAGTATGATGGCTGCGTGTGTTTTGGTGCCGGGAAACGTAGTTACGACGAGCCCGAGTGAGTGCTTGACCTCCCCCAAAGATTTTTTCTCACTTTTTCCCTTCTCGATGTTCCCTAGTAAGTGAGGGGAGTTCTCGCCGAATGTTCCCCTGGGAGCTTGGTGGACCTGATTCAGCCGGTTGACCCGCCAGGCGTCGTGGACGGCCGAGGGACGACGCGCCGGACGCGAAGGTAGAAACCCACTGCATGGAGCTAATGCTCCAAGTGTGCCTTGGCACTGGCCAGGCAAGTTAAAGCAGGGA
>Ga0326727_10006451_pt1 | contig 32167 bp, 27 predicted proteins | sample MB2enrmetagenome_FD_207643 | JGI IMG/M metagenome (GOLD analysis project Ga0326727, IMG submission 207643) | Lab enriched peat soil microbial communities from McLean, Ithaca, NY, United States - MB29MY | ecosystem: Environmental > Terrestrial > Soil > Wetlands > Peat | place: USA: New York...
TTCCAAGAGGAGTACCGGGCGCTATTGGACCGCCATGAGATTGAATACGACGAGCGGTATCTGTGGGATTGACAAGGCAAGCCGGGGGGTGCAAGCGTCGCTGGCGCGACGCGACGGCTACGGGCCGTTGATTCCGTGGGCTGAAGCCACACGGCTACCTTCAAATCACCGCTTCGCGGTGCCGCAAGAGGTCCAAACTCCTGACCGGGGGTCGCAGCTCCGCTACGACCGCCGGCTACCGTCTGGCAGCCCTCCGGGTTGCGAAAAGCGGCCCAGACCCTCTTGGTATCGGTCAGGCCACAGGTTGGGGTCGAATCACCTTGGGCCCCGGAAGATCCGTGTAAGGAGCAGTCCCCACCTGCGCCTGCGGCTTACAATTTGCAGAGGATTTGCTTGCGTCAGCAAACCAACAAGGCAGTATCTTGTCTCCCGATATTATGAAGATGCGCCCCCGGCGTTGTTTGGTCGCGGCCCTGTTCGCGGTTGGGCTGCTGCTTTCGCGGGCAACGGGCGAGGCCCAGACGGGCGCCCTGGTCATTACCCAGGCCCTTAACGGGGCCACCGTGAATGCAGCCGTTGGGCAGGCGATTGAGGTCGATCTGCGGGGGAATCCAAGCACGGGCTCCAACTGGGTGCTGACGAACGTCACCGGCGATTCGGTTCTCACCAACGGACCGGCAGTCTATACGCCCGACCAGCCCGGCGTGGTAGGCGGGGGCGGCACGTTCGAGTTTCCGTTCGTGGCGGCCCAACCGGGGGATACGGCATTGGCCTTTGAGTACCTGCGATTGGGGGGCGCGCCGCTCCAGAGTTTTGCGGTGACGATTCACGTCCCCGCTCCGCCGCTGTCGATCACGCTGGCCAAAACGAACGTGGTTGTCTCGTGGCCCATCGCCGGCAGCACCAACTGCTTCCTGGAGGGCGCCACGAGTCTTGAGCCGTCGAATTGGGCGGCACTGAATGTGCTCCCGTTGCCAAATGGCACGAATTACACGGTCACGCTGGGGACCGTCGGCAACGGGCTCTACTTCCGGCTCCATCGCCTGTGAAGCAGCGCGTGATGGTGGAGTTGGGGGCCGCCGAACCGCTCGAGTTTCAGGCCGAGGTCGTGATCGATCGAATCAATGCGCCGCCGAAAGTGGTTTCGCCGTGAAGCTCTCGGCGCTGTTGGGGTCGCCGCTCCCGCTATAGACGGCGCACTGGGGATAGGGGAAGAGCGGGCGGGTCATCACGGTTTTTCCATTCTCGCGCTTGGAGGCGATGAGCCGGTCGGGCGCCTTGCCGCGTTCGACCCAATCCACGATGGCTGAGAGCCAATCCACATCGCTGGCGCCGGGCCCGCCGCCGCAGTGGAGACAGCCGGGGACCAGGAAGAGACGGCAGTAATCGGCGGCGCGGGGGTCGCGAGTCTGCACCTGACGATAGTAATCCACGGTGGCCAGGGCCGGGAGCGCCGGATCGGCCCATCCGTGCCACACGATGAGTCTGCCCTTTCGCGCCTTGAATGCGTCCAAATCGGGGTTGGTTGCGTTAAGAAAGGAGCCGGCCAGCCGGGAGTCACTTTCAAATTTGGAGAAATCGTACCTCGAATAATCCCAGTCGGGGTTATTGAAGATGAGGTACTTGAAAACCTGCGTGCCGAAAGCAAACGTCAGGTCCGGGACATGGTCTTGGCTCAGGAGCGCAGGCGCCGGGCCCACCAGCCAGGCTATCCATTGGTCCGGGTCGCATTCGGCGCCCCGCGTGTATCCGGGGCAGATCGTTCCGTTGCTGCCATGCGCCCCCTGATAGATCGCCTCAATGGCCTTGCGCTGTTCGTCGGTGAGTCCCGGCACCTTACCCAGGTCGAAATGCGCCGAAGTCGGGTCTTCGATGATCCCGTCTTTGAGGCCGTCCTGGGCATCGCATTGCTCGAGAATGGCCGCCTGAAGCTTCTGGAGCGCTTCCCTGGTCAGCACCGTGCTGTCGAGATGTTCAGGATTGGGGTAAAGCGCCTGGGCGATTGCCACCATGGTCGCGGCAAAGCCGGTCCAATTAAACGCCGGCGCGCCTGCGACGATGCCATCGAAGTCCTTCGGATACCGTTGCGCCTCCATCATCGCCTGGCCGCCTCCCCGCGAACAGCCGACAAAATAGCAATACGCGGCATCCCCGCCGTAATAAAGGCGGATCAGGGCCTTGGCCACTTCCGCGGTCCGATGCACGGCCAGGTAGCCGAAGTTCAACTGCGCCTCGAGGTTGTCGCGCGCCCAACCAGCCGTATGGCCGGATTGCCACTGGTGCCCGGTGTCGGTGCCAACCGTTGCATATCCGCGATCGACCGAATCGCGCGCCGCGTTCTGCACCGTCCCCACGAATCCGCCGCCCCCGCCCATCACGAACCGTCCGTTCCACGCCTCGGGCAACAGCAACTCAAACCGGATGCTGCCGCCGATCACGCCCTTCACCTCGACATGCACCGCGGCTCGCGGGTTCTTCTGGAGATCGGGCGTCACCGGCCTTGCCGACTCGAGGACGACATCCGGCAGGCGCACCCGCCGGAGGTCCTCGACGCTCAGGCGATTGGTTGTTTGCGCCAGGCTCGGAGCGGCGCTGCACAAGAGGATGAAACCGACGAGAAGCCTCCGTTTCATCTGGCCGTTTGGTCCCCGACTCGGCTCGGGAGTAGAAGTTGGTTTGTTCATGCCGGACCGGAGGATTGCCGCCTGAAACGGTCGGGGCAAGGGAAAAACCGCTCACATTCGCGACAAAGACGATGCATGGCCAGGCCCCACGCTCGACACGCTCCCCACGCTCGGGCGCAGGACAAGATTCTTCGTTTTCTTCGTTTCCTTGGTGTACACGATTCGCATGCACCCACCTTTCAAGAAAGCTGATGAGTTGAGCCACCTTGCCATTGGCGCGGCCATAGAGGTTCACCGCCTCAAGGGACCGGGTTTGATCGAAAGCATCTACGAACGATGTCTGATGCGCGAACTGGACTTGCGCAAGATCGCTGCGGACAATCAGCGCGTGTGAAGAATTCTGTCCTGCGCTCCCCACGCTCGACACCGCCCGTTTTTGGTTGCGGCCCCGGCTCGCCGGGGAATAATGCTCGGGTGTCCAGATGGGTCAAACTGTTCATCGGGGTCCTGCTGCTGCCGGCTTGCGCGGGAGCGGTCGCCGCTTTGTGGCGGGTGCTGCGGGCCAGCGGCAACGCCGATACGATGTGGGTGGCCTTCCTGGCCGGCGCGGCTTGCTGGGTCGTCCTCTACCTGCTGTTGCCCAAGCCGATGTTGGTTTATGTCTTCGGCCACGAATTGACGCACGCCCTCTCCACCTGGCTGATGGGAGGGAAAGTCAAGAAATTCGCGGCCTCGGGCAAGGGAGGGAGCGTCGTGGTGACAAAAAGCAATTTCGTGGTTTCCCTGGCCCCCTATTTCTGCCCGTTTTACGCCATCCTGGTCGTGTTGGTTTTTGTCGCCGGCCATTTGATTTGGAACTGGCGTCCTTACGTTGTCTGGTTTCATCTCTTGCTCGGCGCCGCTTATTGTTTCCACGTGACCCTCACCGCGCATATCCTGAAGCTTGGCCAATCCGATCTGGCCGAACACGGCTATCTGTTCTCGGCGGTAATCATATTCCTGGGAAACATGGCGGTCCTGCTGGCCGGTGTTCCGGCGCTGACGACCCGCGTGGGTGTCCTGACCGCCTTCGGCTGGTGGTTCAGCGGCACCGGGGACGTGCTCCGGCGCTTGGGAGGGTTGCTCTGAGGCCGCGTTTCATTGGGCTTGGATAAAGGCCAAGAGAAACTGTGTTGTCGAAAACGCTCTTCATCGTCGGGATTTGCTTTGGTCTGATGGCGCGGGCGGCCGCGCCGGCCGCTGGTCCCCCGGCGGCAGCAGAGGGCAAGGGTTACGCCGGCTCCTCCAGTTGCCAGGAATGCCATAGGGAGTTCTACCGGATGTGGGCGCCATCGCATCACGGGCTGGCCATGCAGCCCTACGCGATGGCCCGCGCGAACCTGCTCGAGCAAAAAGCCCCGCTGCAGATCGGCACGAACAGCTACCTGGCCGACGTTGCCAAAGGAGTCGTGCTCGAACGGGGCCCGGCCGGCGAAAGGCGTTTTGCCATCGAACAGGCCATGGGCGGCAAGAACGTCTATTATTTCCTGACCCCGCTGGAGCGGGGCCGCTTGCAGGTGCTGCCGGCGGGATACGACCTGCGGCGCAAGGAATGGTTCGACGTAGCCGGCAGCGCCATGCGCCATTTCGGCAGGCAGCCCGATGAAGCCCTGCATTGGACCGAATCGCCCTTCACGTTCAACACCGCCTGTTTCAGTTGCCATGTGAGCCAACTCACCAACAATTATCAGGTCCAAACTGACACCTATCAGACCTCCTGGGCGGAGCCGGGCATCAATTGCGAGACGTGCCACGGGCCGGCGGCCGAGCACATTCGGGTTGCCCGGCAAACGCCCAAGGGCCGGCCACTGGAGGACCTCAGGCTGGCAGGGCTGAGAAAGACCCCGCCTGAGGCGATGAATTCGTTGTGCGGGGCCTGCCATGCCAGGATTGAGCCGCTGACCAGCTCATTCGCGCCCGGCGACCGTTTTTTTGACCACTTCGGCCTGGCGACCCTCGAGCAGGCCGATTTCTACCCGGATGGGCGCGACCTTGGCGAGAACTTCACGCTCACCTCCTGGCGGCTGAACCCCTGCCTCAAGTCGGGCCAACTCGACTGCGTGAAATGCCACACCGCCAGCGGGCGCAACCGTTTCCCGGGCGAGCAAGCCGATGCCGCGTGCCTGCCCTGCCACCAGGAGAAGGTGAACAACGCCGCCGCCCACTCCCGTCATAAGGCGGGAACCGAGGGCGCCCGATGCGTTGCCTGCCATATACCGACGACGGAGTTCGCCCGCATGCGGCGCTCCGATCACTCCTTCCGGCCTCCCATGCCTGCCGCCACCCTGGCCTTCGGTTCGCCCAATGCCTGCAATCTCTGCCACACCAACCAGACTGCCGCCTGGGCCGACCGCCAGGTCCGCCAGTGGCATCCGCCCGATTACCAGGCCCCGACCCTGCTGCGCGCCGGCTGGATTGCGGCCGCCCGGAAACACGACTGGTCCAGGCTGCCCGACATTGTCCGTTACCTTGCCAGTCCCGGGCGCGAGGAGGTCTGGGCCGCTTCCCTGCTCGAATTGCTGGCCGGGTGTGAAGAGGAGGCCAAATGGGATGGCGTCAAGCCTTGCCTCAAAGACCCGTCGCCCCTGGTGCGGGCCGCCGCCGCCCAGGTCCTGGGCCAGGGGTTGCGCCCGGAGTTCATCCCGCTGCTGGTGGCCGCCGCCGGAGATGATTTTCGCCTCGTGCGTCTGCGCGCGGCTGCTGCCTTGGCCGGCGCGCCGCAGGAAATGATAGCCGGCGCGGGCCAACCGGCCGTCACCAAGGCCACCGAGGAGCTCCTGGCCTCCTTCCTGGCCCGCCCCGACGCCTCCTCCTCCTATTACAACCTCGGCAATTTCCGTTTCGAACGCCACGAATACAACGCGGCCATCGAGGCCTTCGCGACAGCCAGCAGGCTCCAACCGCGCGACATTTCCCCCCTGGTGAACATCTCCATAGCCTATAACCTTACCGGCCAGAACCCGAAAGCCGAATCCAGCCTCCGGCAAGCCCTCCGCCTGGACCCCACCAACGCCGTAATCCACCTCAACCTCGGAATGCTCCTGGCCGAAATGGAACGCCCGCCCGAAGCAGAGGCCGCCTTCCGCGCCGCCTTCAACTGCGATCCGCGCTCCGCGCCCGCCGCGTTCAATTTGGGCGTGCTGCTGGCCGAGGCCCGCCCCGAGGAAGCCCTGGCCTGGTGCCGCCGCGCCGCCGAGCTGCGTCCGCAGGAAACGAAGTACGTCTATACCCTCGCCTTCTATCAACACCGCCAGGGCAAGGCCGCCGAGGCGGCCCGCACCCTGGAAAAACTCCTTGATCAAACCCCTCCCGCCGCCGAGGCCTACGCCCTCCTGGGCCGGATTTACGAACAACAACGCCAGCCCGACAAGGCCCTGTCAGTCTATCTCCGGGCCGCCCAAAACCGCAAACTCTCCGACCAGGAACGCGCCCAGTTTGCCGATCAAATCCGCCGGCTTTCCACCCAGCCCGCCAAACCGTGAGTCTGCCCTCGACACTCAAGCGCAGCCTGTCAACCCCGTTTGCGCAACGCCCATTGCGCGAGGGCCGGAGGTTTGCTACCTTGTGCCGGGTTTCTTATGCGGATTATCAATCTCAACCCCGATGCCGGCATCGGGGCCTCGGCATGGTTCGTCGAAATGGAAGGCCACCGGCTCCTGATGGACGCCGGCATCCATCCCAAACGCGAGGGGCGGGAGGGCCTGCCGCTCTATGGCCTCATCCGGAACGAGGACCTGGACGCAATCGCGATTTCGCATTGCCATCATGACCACGTCGGCTCGCTCCCGGTCGCGCTCCGTTATGCGCCCCAGGCCGACGTGCTGATGAGCGAGTTGAGCTACTTCCTTGTCGAACGCGTGCTCCATAACTCCGTCAATGTCATGAAACGCCAGCGCGAGGAGTTGGGCATCCGAGAATACCCCCTTTTCAGCCATGACGAGGTGGACGACATCTCGCCGCGCTTCGAGGGATTCAAATACAACCGCGAAATCGACTGGGCCGCCCTTCACAAGACTCGGGCCGGGTTCCTTTCACCGACGCTGGAATTCTACGACGCGGGCCACGCGCTGGGCTCCGCCGGGCTGATGGTGCGCGGTCAGCGCGAGACGCTTTTCTACACCGGGGACGTCTGTTTCCACGACCAGACCATTCTCAAGAGCGCCCGGTTCGAGGACGTGCGTGCGGACGTGCTCCTGATGGAGACGACGCGGGGCAATCGCAGCCTGTCCCCGGGGTTCTCGCGCGAGGCCGAGATCGCGCGCCTGCGCCAGGCCATCCGCAGCGCCCTTGAGGAGAAACGCTCCATCCTCATCCCCGCCTTCGCCCTGGGCCGCACCCAGGAAATCCTGGCCCTGCTGGCCATTATGCTCGGCGAAGGCGAACTCAAACCCCAGCCCATCTTCATCGGCGGCCTCGGCCGGGTGTTCACCGAGATCTACGATCTGGAATCGCATCGCACCCACCGCCAGTATCCAAACCTCCAGTTACGCGAGGCCCTCAACCTCGTCGTCCTGGAACAGGGCCAGGCCCAAAAAATGAAGCTCACGGGCGGACGCATCTTCGTCACGACCGCCGGCATGATGAGCGAGAACACGGCCGCCCACGACCTGGCCTTGCGCATGGCCGGTGACAAAAAGCAAGCCATCTTCTTTGTCGGCTACACCGACCCCGACACGCCCGGCGGCCGCCTCCGCGCCGCCAAACACGGCCAGACCTTTCACTTCAGCTCCGTCGCCGGCAAACTGACCCGGCTTTGCCGGATCGAGGATTTCGACCTCACTGCCCACGCCAATCGCAGGGACATGCTCGACTTCGTCGGCGAAGTCGAACCCCGGGTGGTGCTGCTCGCCCATGGCGACGAGGACTCCCGCAACTGGTTCCAACACCAAATCCATGCCCGCCATCCCAAGATCAAGATACTTCAGCCCAAATCCGGCGAAGCGGTCGAGGTATGAAAACGCCCTCAAGAGATGAATCCAACACGCCCCCCTGCCCGCCCCGGTCGTTGCTTTGGGCCGGGCTGGGACTCCTGCTGGCCCTCCTGACGGGCATCCTGCTCTTCGCGGGCGTGCAAAGCCGGGGCGCGGCCCGCGCCCCGCTGCCCGTCTATGGCCCCGTCGGCAATTTCACGCTCACCAACCAGGACGGCGCTGCCGTCTCCCTGGGCGATCTCCGGGGACACGTCTGGGTGGCGGACCTCATCTTCACCCGTTGCCCAGGGCCCTGCCTCAGAATGTCGCGGCAAATGAAGGAACTCCAGCAGGCCCTGCCCGACGCCAGCCAGGCGCGGCTCCTCTCCCTGACCACCGACCCCGATTTCGACCATCCCCCGGTCTTGAAGGCCTACGCGCAACGGTTCGGGGCCGACCCGCGCCGCTGGATGTTCCTGACCGGCACGAAAAAACAAATCGCCAACCTGGCGGTCGATTCCCTCAAGCTGACGGCCATCGAAAAGACCCCGGCGGACCGCCAGTCGCCCGAGGACCTGTTCGTTCACAGCACCCTGCTGGTGCTGGTGGACCGGCAGGCGCGGCTGCGGGGCTTCTTCGAGACCGGCGGCGATGGGGTCGATTCCGGGCAGGTCCTCGCGCGAGTTGTCCGCGCGGCCAGGCAACTCGAGCGTGAGCCATGAACCTGGCCGGCCTGCCCGCCGTCAATGCCTGCCTCAACGGCCTGAGCGCGGCGTTTCTAGGGGCCGGCTACTGGTTCATCCGGCGGAAAAACCAGCCTGCGCATCGCAACTGCATGGTCGCCGCCTTCGGCGCTTCGGTCCTGTTCCTGGCCTGTTACATTGCTTACCACAGCTACTTGGCCTTCCACCTGCACCGCGGGCCAACCGTCTTCAAAAACCCCGCCTGGTTCCGCCCCGTCTATTTGGCCATCCTCCTGACCCACACCGTCCTGGCCGTAGCGATTGTGCCCCTGGCCATCATCACGCTCGCCCGCGCCCTGCGGCGCCGTTTCGACCTGCACCGGAGAATCGCCCGCTGGACCTGGCCGCTGTGGATGTATGTGTCAGTGACCGGCGTGTTGATTTATCTGCTGCTCTACAGGTTTTTTCCGCAGAATTGAGTTGGCAAACCACTGTAGGAGACGACGTGAGGAGTCTCTGATCAATGGCGTCCGACGGGAGCAGGCTTTCGCCGCGGCTAAGAATCAGTCAGAGACTCCTCACGTCGTCTCCTACAGTCAGGGAATGGGGCCCGTTTGGGCGACTTTGTCAGCGGCCTTGTAAAAAAACGCCGGTTAATGAAAAGAAAGACTTTACTGCGCGCCGGTCTGGGATAGGATAATCCCTTGCCGCCCTGCGGGACGGAACTGCAAATGGATCCGAAGCGACACGAATATCCGGTGAACACCCAGGTCACCGAACTGAAATAGGAGACTGCGCCCATGGACCTTCATCATCCCATCTTGCGAGAGTTTCCGGAACATCGTGAGACTATCAAGCGTCTGAAGGGGTCTGATGACCATTTCCGGAGTCTTTTCGAGGAGTATCACCGGTTGGATGACGAAATCTACCGGATCGAGGAGGAAATCGACTTTGCCATAGATCAGGAGATCGAGGAGCTCAAGATGCGCCGCGCAAAGCTCAAGGATTACATTTATCACCTGATTCGCCACGCCTCGCCGCCCTGCCCCGTCTGCAACGGAACCGGGATTGCCCCATAATGGAGGGCGCGGCGCCCTACTCGGCCACGACTTTGATCCCCCGGCTCTGCGCCGCGCGTTTGCGCTTGGTTTCGTCCAGGATTTTCTTGCGCAGCCGCAGGTTCTTCGGAGTGGCCTCGACGTACTCATCCTGGCCGATGTACTCGAGGGCGCGCTCCAGCGAGAGCCTGAATGGGGGCTCCAACTGGATGCCCTTGCCGTCACCCACCGAGCGCATGTTGGTGAGGTGCTTGGCCTTGCAGGGATTGACGGGGATATCGTTCTCGCGGGCGTTTTCGCCCACAATCATGCCTTTGTAGATCTTCTCTCCCGGCTCGATCATGAGGCGCCCGCGCTCCTGAATCATATTCAGGGCGTAAGCGGTGGCTTCGCCGGCTTCCATGCTCACCAGCGAACCGTTCTTGCGGGCGACGATCTCGCCACGGTCGGGGCCGTATTCGTGAAAGAGATGGCTCATGACGCCCAGGCCTCGAGTTTGGTTGACCAGGTCGGTTTCCAGGCCGATGAGCCCGCGCATCGGGATCAGGGCCTCGATGCTGACCTGGTCGGCGTGGTGGTTCATACTCTCGATCTCCGCCTTGCGGCCCGCCAGGTTCTCCATCACCGCACCCATATAGTCCTTGGGGATTTCCAGAAACAGGCGCTCGATCGGCTCGAGCAGCTTGCCGTTCTTGTCCTTGCGGTAGATGACCTCGGGCCTCGAGACCAGGACTTCGTGGCCCTCGCGGCGCATCTGCTCGACCAGGATGGCGATTTGCATCTCGCCGCGCCCGCTGACGTTGAAGACGTTGGGAGCGTCGGTCTGCTCGATGCGCAAGGCCACGTTGGTGCGAACCTCCTTGACCAGCCGTTCCCAAATATGACGCGCGGTGACGAGCTGGCCGTCGATGCCGGCCAGGGGCCCGTCATTGACGGCGAATTGCATCTGGATGGTGGGCGGGTCGATGGGCACGAAAGGGAGCGGAAACCGGTCTTCGGCATCGGTAATCGTCTCCCCGATAAACACGTCATCGAAACCGGTCAGGCCGACGACGTCCCCGGCATGGGCCTCGGTGATTTCAATGCGTTTGAGGCCCTCGAAATGGAAAACAGCAGTGATCTTGGCGGTGGTCTTTCGGCCGTCGCCATGGATGCACACATAGTTGTCGCCCACGTTGACCTTGCCGCTGTAGATCTTGCCAAAGGCAATGCGGCCCAGGTAGTCGGAATAGTCGAGGTTGGCCACCAGGAGCTTGAAGCCCTCGCCCGCGTGCGCGCGCGGCGGAGGGATGTGCTTGATGATGGCGTCAAAGAGCGGCTCCATGGTGCGGCTCACCTGCTTGAGGCCGGTCGTGGCAAACCCCTCCTTGGCGCTGGCATAGACTGTCGGGAAATCCATCTGCTCGTCGGTGGCGTGGAGAGAAACGAAGAGGTCCCAGACCTCATCCAGGACCTTGCTTGGATTGGCGTTTTCCCGGTCGATTTTGTTGATGACGACAATGGGTTTGGCGCCGGCCTCCAGGGCCTTGCGCAGGACGAACCGGGTCTGGGCCTGGGGACCCTCGCCGGCGTCCACCACCAGCAGGACGCCGTCAATCATGTTCATGATACGCTCGACTTCGCCGCCGAAATCGGCGTGGCCGGGGGTATCCACGATGTTGATGTGGTAGTCCTTGTATTTGAAGGAGGCGTTCTTGGCCTTGATGGTGATGCCCTTCTCACGTTCCAGGTCCATGGAATCCATGATGCGCTCCTCGGCGGCGATGGCCTGGTTGGCGCGGAACGTGCCGGACTGCTTGAGCAGGCAGTCCACCAACGTCGTCTTGCCGTGGTCCACGTGGGCGATAATCGCAATGTTTCGTATGTGCTGCATTGAGTTAGAACTCGATCGGTGCAATGTGCCTTTTTCCCGCAAAAGGTCAAGCCGCATTGACAAGTCCGGTTGTGTGCGACACTCTGAGGGCATGGCAAAGCCAGCTTTGGGCCGGGGCTTGAGCGCGTTGTTAGGCGGCGATTCGATCGCCCAGCCGCCCTCGCCGGCCCCCGCCTCGACCGCCGCCCCGGCAGCCGCCCCGGACCCGCGCGAGCGGGTGCAACAGGCGTCCCTCCAGCGCATCGATCCCTGTCCTTTTCAGCCCCGCAAGGAGTTCTCGCCCGAGACCCTTCGCGAGCTGGCCGATTCGATCAAGGAGCAGGGAATCGTTCAGCCTTTGATTGTCCGCGAGCGGGACGGACGCCTGGAGTTGATTGCCGGCGAGCGCCGCTGGCGGGCGGCACAACTGCTTGGGCTGGCGGAGGTGCCGGTCATCGTCCGCCAGGCCGACGACCGCGCCGTGCTCGAGCTGGCGCTCATCGAAAACCTCCAGCGCGAGAACCTCAATGCCATCGAGGAGGCCCATGGCTACGCCCAACTCATCGAGCAATTCCGCCTCACCCAGGAAGAGGTCGCCACGAAGGTGGGCAAGAGCCGCGCCGTCGTGGCCAACGCCTTGCGGCTCCTCAAACTGGCCCCGCCCATCCAGGACTGCATCCGGCAAGGCCGCCTCTCGGTCGGCCATGCCAAAGTCGTTCTGGGCCTGGCCGCCGGCTCCCTGCAAGAGCTCGCCGCAGCCCGCATTCTTAGAGACGGACTCAACGTCCGCCAGACCGAGGCCCTGGCGGCGCGCCTCCAGGCCCGCCAGTCAGGGACCGTTCCCAAGCCTCTTCCCCCCGCTCAATCGCCCCAGGACGCCCACACGGCAAACCTCGAGGACCGCCTGCGCCAGCGCCTGGGCACCAAGGTCCGTCTCCGCTATGTCCAGGGCAAAGGCGCCCTGGAAATCTCTTTCTTCAGCGACGCCGAGCTCGAGCGATTGCTCGAAATCCTGGGGGTAAAGATCGAGTGAGCCAGAAATATGCGGGCTAAGCAGGGGTTGCGGAGCGCGCCCGGATGAGGGAGATTGAATCAGAACGCCCGAGGGCCGGGCGGGGCCGGCAGATTGAATTGATGTGAGCGACAGCGAAATGGTTTTAACGGTTGTCAAATATGGAACGCCTGTGCTGCGCCAGAAAGGGGCGCCCATCGAGAGCGTCACCCCGGCTATTCGCACGCTCATCGCCGACATGATCGAGACGATGTACGCCAGCAAGGGGATCGGCTTGGCGGCGCAGCAGGTCGGGGCGCCTGTCCAGCTCACGGTGATCGATGTGCGCGGGGCTACGGACCGCCCCTCGTCTCTCGAGGTCAACGGGCAGCCCGCAGACGTTGCCCAATCCATGCCTCTGGTGCTTATTAATCCCCGCGTCACGCCCGTCGGCGAACCGGTCGTCGGCCCCGAGGGCTGCCTGAGTTTCCCGGAGATATTCATCGATATCGCGCGGTCCGAGGTGGCGGACGTGACGGCCCTCGATGCGGAAGGAGAGCCGATACAGTTCCGCTGCGGGGGCCTGCTCGCCCGGGTTATCCAGCACGAGATCGATCACCTGCGGGGCATCCTATTCATCGATCGGATGCCCAAAGAGGCCAAGGAAGAACTCCGCCCCGAACTCGAGGCGCTTCAGGCGGAGACAAAGAGGCAACTCAATCAGTAATGACCCGCTTCAGTACACCTTGCGGAGGTTAGAAGGGAGGATGTTGAGTTCGGTCCGGTATTTGGCGACGGTGCGGCGGGCGATGGCAATGCCCTTGGCCTGGAGCATGCCGACCACCTCCTGATCGGAGAGGGGTTTGGTCGGGTCTTCCTTTTTGAAGATGTCGGCAATCATGTCCTTGACGCTGGTGTTGGAGAGGCCGTCGCCGGCGGCAGTTTGAATGCCGGCGGTGAAGAAGTACTTCATCTCGAAGACGCCCTGGGGCGTTTGCATGTATTTGCCGGAAACGGCGCGGCTGACGGTCGTTTCATGGACGCCGACAACCTGGGCCACCTGGACCATGGTCAGGGGTTTGAGGCAGGCGACGCCCTTTTCCATGAACTCGCGCTGGCGATTGACGATTTCCTTGGCGATGTTCAGGATGGTCTGCTGGCGCTGGCGGAGGCTCTTGATGAGAAAATTGCCGGCGCGGATTTTCTCGCGGATATAGTTTCGGACCTCGGCGGAGTTGTTGCCGCGGGCCATCAGGTCCTTGTAGGTGTTGCTGATGCGCAAGTGGGGGATGTGCTCGTTGTTGGTAGTGACAACGAAGTCGCCGCCGCTTTTGAGGATGAAGACCTCGGGCAGGATGTACTGGTCATTGTCGGGAAGGAAGGCGCGGCCCGGGTGGGGTTCGAGGCGGCCGATGCGCTTGAGGGCGTCCTGGACTTCGTCGATCGAGGCCCCGGTGCCGCGGGCGATTTCCGGGATGCGCCGTTTGCCCAGGGCCTCCATGAACTCATTGATAATGCGGTAGTCGAGGGTGTTCTGCTGCCCGATTCTCTCGAGCTGCAGCAACAGGCATTCCCGAAGGTTGCGCGCCCCGACGCCAGGGGGATCGAAGCCCTGGATGACCTTGAGCACCTGGAGGGCGGCTTCGAGCGGCAACCCGCTGCCCTGGATGAGTTCCTCATCCGTAGCGGCCAGGCGGCCGTTCTCGTCTATGTTGCCGATGATGAACTCGGCAACGGGCCATTTCTCCTTAGGCAACGCCGACTCGCGGACTTGCTCGAGCAGGACTTCCTGGAGCGAAGTGCCCGCCACCAGGGAATCAAACATGAATTGCCGCTTCTCTTCGTCCTCGGGCGAGGCGCGGAAGGGCAGATTGGTTTGGGCAAAATGCTCGCGCCATTCCTGGTCGAGCTGCACCAGGTGCTCGAACTCCGCCTCAAATTCGTCCGCCGGTTCCGGGGCGCTCTTCTCGGAGGCCGGGTCCGTGTTCATGTCCGCAGGCGGTTCGCTCAGGTCCGTCGCTTCGGCCCCTTTTGGGGTTTCTCGGTCGTCCCGTTCCGCCAACTCCGTTTCCCCCGCCGGTTCCTCTTCCAGGACCGGGTTTTGCTGCAGTTCCTGCTCGACCAGGGCCTTCAGTTCAAGGGTTGGCGCCTGCAAGAGCGCCAGCGATTGCTGCAATTGCGGGGCGAGCACCAGCGATTGCGTCAAGCGCTGTGATAGCTGTAAGCCTTGAGGCATAGCACTATTCTAAGCGTCTAAGGTCCAAACACAAGCAGATCTTGGCACGAATATGGCTCTCGGGCGATTTTTCTTGCTTGCCATCCAGGCTGCTCATACCACTCAACCTCGAGGCGGTTTCGCATCCAGACAGGCGCGCACCATGGTGGCGAGTTTTTGGGGCTGGAAGGGTTTTTGCAGGTAATTCAAGCCGGGGTGCAGGACAAAGTCCTTTCCGACAATCTCGGCGCTGTAACCGCTGGTGAAGATGACCTTTACCTCGGGCCGATCGGCCTGGAGCCGCTCGGCCAGTTGGCGCCCGTTCATGCGGTCGGGCATGACCAGGTCGGTCAGGACCAAATCGATTTCGTTCCGGCGGGCAGCCCAGAGTTCCAGCGCCTTGGCTCCGGTGTCGGCTTGCAGGATGCGGTAGCCGCAGCGGGCCAGGCACTGGCAGACCAGGTCGCGCAGGGCGGCTTCATCTTCCACCACCAGGATCGTCTCGCTGCCGCCGCGCGGGGGCGCCCCGCCGAACGGGCCTTTGTCGGGCCCGGCCGCGACAGAGTCGTTCCAGGGCAAAAACACCTTGAAGACGGCGCCCTTGCCAAGCTCGCTTTCCACCTCGACCCACCCGTGGTGCTGCTTGAGGATGCCATAGACGGTGGCCAGACCCAACCCGGTCCCCTTGCCGACTTCCTTGGTGGTAAAGAACGGCTCGAAGATACGGCGGAGATTGTCCGGGGCAATGCCGCAGCCCGTGTCGCGCACGCTGAGGCAAACGAATCGGCCCAGGCGTCCTTCCGGGTGCCAGTCCAGGTGCGTGGCGTCCACCTCCGTCACCGTGACCCTGATGACCACCCGGCCGCCCTGGGGCATCGCGTCGCGGGAGTTGACCACCAGGTTCAGGAGCACTTGTTCGATCATGCCGGCATCGGCCTGGACCGGCGCCGGTTGAGGGCAGTAATGCAGTTGCAGGGCAATGTCTTCACCTACAATACGGCTGAGCATTTTGGTCATGTTGCCGACCGTTTCATTCATGTCGAGCAGGCGGGGCTGTATCACCTGCCGGCGGCCAAAGGCCAGCAACTGGCGGGTCAGAGCCGCCCCGCGCTCGGCAGCCTGACCGATCTGCCGGACCGAATGAGAGGCACTCTCACTGAGCCGGAGCTCGGCCAGCAGCAGCTCCGCGTGGCCGTGGATGACCGTCAGGATATTGTTGAAGTCATGGGCTACGCCCCCCGCGAGTTGGCCGATTGCCTCCATCTTCTGCGCCTGGCGCAACTGGTCTTCCAGCCGCTTCTGCGTGGTGATGTCGTTGGCCATCGTCAGGGACGCTGCCCGGCCTTTAAAGCAAATCGGGCTCCACTTGACCTCGACCTCGATCACCGTTCCATCCTTCTTGCGGTGAGAGCAGACTCTCTCTGAAGCAAGCCGGGCCGGGCGCTCTGCGGCTGCAAGTTCATGCAGGTACTTCATGAGCGCCGGCGTCCCATCCGGGCCGCCGATGTCCTTGAGGGTCATCCTCAAGAATTCCTCGCGCGAATAGCCATACTGCTGGACGGCCGCATCGTTGACCTCGACAACGGCGAGGGTTTCGTGGTCAAACACCCACATGGGGACAGGGTTGTTGTCGAAGATCATCCGGTATTGTTCCTCGCTCTGCCGCAAACCCATTTCCGCCTGCCGGCGGCGGCGACGCTCTTCGGCCTCCTGCGCCGCTCGGCGCACTGCCGGCACGAGCCGCTCCGGCCATTGCTTGAGCACGTAATCGGTAGCCCCGGACTTAAGGCTCTCGATAGCAGCCTGTTCGCCAATCGTGCCCGAGACGATCAGAAAAGGAGTGTCCTGGCATTTGTCCTGCGCCCACCGGAGGGCTTGAATCCCGTCATACCCCTCTGTCAGCGAGTAATCGGCCAGGATCATGTCAAAGGGCTCGCGCTGGAGGGCCGCTTCAAAGTCAGGTCCATTGGCCACCGGCACCAGCGCCGCTTGCACACCATCGGCCTCAAGCAAGGACCGGACGAGCTCCGGATAATCCGGGTCGTCTTCCAGATGCAAGATTCGCAGCGGCCTTTGCATAAGGCTTACTGTGCCATATCCGGAACCCGAACGAAACCCAAATGTTGTCATCCAGCCAGGTACGAATTGACCGGCGGGACGTTTTCGCCCATTTTGAGGGCATGGCAAACAGTTTCGGCCGCCTTTTCCGCATCACTACCTGGGGTGAATCCCACGGCACTGGCGTGGGAGTGGTGGTAGATGGATGCCCGCCCAGGCTCGAATTGAGCGAGGCGGACATTCAACCCGAGCTGGATCGCCGCCGGCCCGGCCAGTCGAAGATCGTCACGCCCCGCAAGGAGTCCGATGCCGTCCAAATCCTCTCGGGCACATTTGACGGCAAGACCCTGGGCACGCCGATCTGCCTGTGGGTCAAGAACGAAGACGCGCGCCCCGAGGCCTATAGCGAAATGGCCGTGAAGTTTCGGCCCTCGCAGGCCGATTACACCTATCAGGCCAAGTACGGCATTCGCAGTTGGCCCGGTGGCGGACGCAGCAGCGCCCGCGAGACCGTCGGACGCGTCGCCGCGGGGGCGATTGCAAAGAAGCTCCTTCGCCAGCGCTACGGCGTCGAGATTCTCGCATACGTCAAGCAGGTCCGGCGAATCGCCGCCTCGGTGGACCCCGAGAAAGTCAAGGCCGCCGCAATTGAATCGAATATCGTGCGCTGTCCGGATGCCGCGGCGGCAGAGAAGATGATTCGGCTAATCGAAAAGACGCGCAAGGCGGGCGACACGGTCGGCGGCATCGTTGAAGGGGTTGCCCGCGGCGTCCCGGCAGGCTGGGGCGAGCCGGTCTTTGACCGCCTCGAGGCGGACCTGGCCAAGGCGATGCTCAGTCTGCCGGCTTCCAAAGGCTTCGATTTCGGCTCCGGCTTCGGCGGCATTCTGCTCACGGGCGCGCAGCACAACGACCCGTTCCGGGCCAAACGCGGCAGGGTCTATACCACGACCAATCGTTCGGGCGGCATTCAGGGAGGCATTTCCAACGGCCAAACGATTTATTTCCGTGTCGCCTTCAAACCGGTCGCCACCCTCATGCAGGCGCAGGACACGGTTGACGTTAACTTCAAGAACACAACCCTCAAAGGCCGGGGCCGCCACGACCCCTGCGTGCTGCCCCGCGCCGTTCCGATTGTCGAGGCGATGACCGCGCTGGTCCTGATCGACCACGCCCTGCGCCACAAGGCCCAGTGTCTGTGATTGGCGCCATTTCCACCAGTGGGCGACGAACTGATGGCCGCCAAAGACCCAAAGGGCGGCTGCCAGGGCGAGATAGGGGATGAAGGGCAGGCGGGTGGTGGATTGTTTTCTCAGGCCGATGAGCGTGAGTCCCACAATCGAGCCAATGACCGAGCTGAGGAACAAGCAGAACAGGACGGCCTTCCAGCCGAGAAAGGCGCCGATGGCGCCCACGAACTTGACATCGCCCATGCCCATGGCCTCGCGCGGCAGAACGACCTCCGAGCAGACGGCCTCGAGGTGCGGCACGCTCTCCGGGCTGAACTCGTCGCTGCCCACCGAAAGCCGGGACACACCCAGCCGCACCGGCACGTCTTTGTAGCAACGGTCCACCATCTCGACTCTGCGCGCCTGAAGGGCGATCACATCGGACGGGCGATAGAACAAGTCCTCGTAGGGGATTTGCCGGCCCTCCCACTGCACCCCGGTTTCAGTGAAGACAATCAACGTATCGGCGGGCAACGCGATCTTGTGACGGCCGAAAAGCCATTTGCCCAGGCGCAGGATGCAATAGACGATGCCGGCGCCGGCGACCATGCCTACCAGGCTCTGCTTCATCCCCTGGCTCAACGACTGGGCGTCTTGGAGGGGCGGCGCCAGCCCCGAGCAGAGGAAGCCGGCGGCCATCCCGCCAAGGGTAATCTCGTCGGGAACGATGAGGTGCTCGAAATCGATGAAGGCGGCGGCCACCAGGCCCGCCAGGAAACCCGCGTAGATCAGGGCCAGCGCCAGCGATTGCCGGCCCGGGCCAACCCAGCAGGCCAGGAACAACAAGCCCGTCAGCAACTCGACTATGAAATAGCGGGCCGAAATCCGCGCACCGCAGTTCCGGCACTTGGCCCGCAGGTAAACCCAGGTAACCACCGGGATATTCAGATACCAGGGAATGGCGTAGTGACAGTGCGGACAATGCGAGGGCGGGTGAACGATGCTCTGGCCCAAGGGCAGACGGTGGATGCAGACGTTGAGGAAGCTGCCGACCACCGTGCCGAAGACGAAGAAGACGACGCACCAGAAGCCGAACGGCACGGCGGACCACACAGCAGCATCAAACAGGCGCCAGAACATAGGTGCTTTTGAACAGGAGTTTAATATCCGGCGCGACGGGCGCCATACACGCTTTCTTCCAGGGCCTGGCGCATTATGGCCGCCGGGGCGGCCCTGCCGGTCCATAGTTCCAGGGCCATGGCGCCTTGACAGAGCAACATGCCCAGGCCATTGGCGGCGCGGCAGCCGGCCGCCCGCGCCGACCTGAGCAGGTCGGTTTCCGCCGGGCGGTAAATCATATCGTACACCGCAGCCGTCCGGCGCAGGCAAAACTCCCGTTCATCCAACGGCGACGGTTCTCCCGGCTTCAACCCCAGCGAAGTGGCGTTGAGGACTAACTCCACCGCCCCGGATGGGTAGCCGAGGGCCGCCTGCACCTTGGGATACCGCGCCTGGATTTCCCGGGCAAGGGCCTCCGCCTTGCTGCGGGTGCGATTGACCAGGAAGAGCCGAGCCGCCCCTTCGGAAGCCAGCTTGAGGGCCGCCGTCCGCCCTGCGCCCCCCGCCCCGAACAGGAGGATGCTCGCCCCGGCCAAACTCAGCCCCAGCTCTTCCTGCAACGCCCGGGCCATCGCCCCGGCATCGGTATTGAACCCGTGCGCCCGGACCTCCAGCGGTGTGCCGGTCCACTCTCCCAGCGGGCGCCAGGGGCCGCCGGCTTCCCGGCCCTCGAACCGAACGGTATTTACTGCGCCCCACTCGCGCGCGGATTCATCCAGCGCATCCATCATCTCCAGGGCCGGCAACTTGTGCGGGACGGTCAGGTTCAGCCCGATCAAGCCCATGGCCTTGGCTCCTGTCAGGGCCGCAGCCAAATCATCCGGGCGCACTTCCAAAGCCAGGTAACGCCAATTCAAGCCTAGGGCGGCAAGGGCGGCATTCTGCATGGCGGGGGATGCCGAATGCCGCACCGGGCAACCCAACACCGCGCAATAGCGTGTAGCGGCGTCAATTCTCAACGCCAAAGGCTCCATTATCCGCGGTGGGTAGGCGCAAACACAGGAGGTTCAAAGTCAGCCCCTTGCATAATAAACAAAGGCCGGCGGAAAGTTCAGAAAGACCGGGACCGTTTGCAAGTTCGGAAAACAGGCCCGAACCTTCTTGCGGTCCAGGAGCGAATGCTGGAACTGGATATACATGCCCTCCTCGGCCAGGGCCTGGCGAATGGCGGTGATGAGCGCCGCCACCTGCTTGGCGGGAATGTTGCCCAACGGAATGCCCGAGATAATGAAATCCGGCTTGCTCCAGCCCCTGCGATCTACGGTTTCCAGCAGGTGCTCCGCGGAATCGAAGATCACGGCCACTCGGCGGTGCAGGCCCGCCATGTCAATGCGGCGCCGGCTATGCTCCGCCAAGGCCGGATTCAGTTCACAGGCCAGGATGCGCGCGCTCGGACACCGCGCCGCCAACTGCAGCGTAAGCGCGCCCGTCCCGCATCCCAACTCGATGATCCGGCCCTGGTATTCAGGCGGCACCGGCTCAATCATCTTCGAGATCAGGAACCGCTGCGACGGCACAATCCCGCCGGTTTGCAAGTTCTTTGCCAGGCCCGCCCAGAAAAAGCGCAAACACCCCGGCAAATCCGGGGACCGCCCCTGAGACACTCGCTTTTCCATATTGGAATTGAATGATGAGTTACGACAACACGCCGCCCAGATAATGCACAAGCCTTGGAAAGTGTCAACACTACAACGATTGTCGCCGTAGTGTCAGTTGGGTTCTTCCTTCTTGGCGCGGGCGCGAAAGGCGAACCAGATGCTCGAGGCCAGGCGCGCGGCGTTCAAAAGCGTTTGGAACCGGGAAGGCTTCGCAGCCCCAGGCGCGGGCGGACGGCGGCGCAGGGCCGCAACGCCGGCTGCCAGCAACGCAGCCGAGGAGGCCCACGCGGCAATGGTTTTGGCCCGGTGAGCCAGGTCGAGAGCCCCGTGTCTGAGGGTCTGCCATTCCTCGGACAACTGGGCGCGGTTGAGTTCACTCTCCGCGATCAATAATTGCTTGCGCAATTGGAGGGGGCTTACACGAGATGTTTTTCCAGACATGCGCGGTCCTTTCGGAGTTGATCGAGGGTGGCCGGAAAATTCCGCCAGCCGCAGAGCAGCCGCATGAGTCGCCGGTAAAGACAAACGGCCGTCGCCCCGTAGAGACCGGCCAGCACCAGCAACGCCGCCAACGGGGAGACTTCCCAGAACAAGACCACGACGGCGCCGGAGAGCGCCGCCGCCGCGAGCAGACCAAAGGTCCCTACGCCAAGGGCCAGCAGGATGGCGCGCAGGAGGCGCTCGCGCTCCTCCTGCAATTCCACCGTCAACAACTCGAGGCGGTTCTCACCGATGGTCAACAGCCGGAGCGCGAAACTCTTCGCCGTCTCGGCGAGTCGCCCGGCATTGCTGGGGTGCGGTTCCATGGGGTGATCAGTCGCGACGGCAGGTGCATCGGCGCCCGGCCAGATAGCCGATGAGCGCCCCCACCCCAAAGGCGACGCAGATGGCTTGATAAGGATGCTCATGCACGGCCTGGTCGGCTGCTTTTGCGCCTTGGACGGCCTTCTCGCGAACTTGGCCGCAGAGTTCCTTGCCACGCTCGAGTGCGGCCGCAAGACGCTTGCGGGCTTGGCTCACTTTTTCTTCGGCCACGTTGGCGGTGGCGGCCATCAAGGCGCGCGCCTCTTCGGCGAGCGTGCCCATGTCATTGCTGCTTGCTTGTGTTTGTTCTTCCATAGTTTTTGGTTGTTTCAGGTGTTAATCAGTTCACCCCTGTTCTGTCGCTTGTCAAGGGCCAATTCAATGCCCGGTCAAAAGCCATCCTGAACAGAATGACTCCCCTGGCCCTGCGCTCAGGGGCGATGAATTTTCGTTGACGTTGGCGGCGACTGGATTAAAATGGCGCCACCAATGGCCCAGTGTACGGGGCATTTGCCGGTCTTGCCGGGGATGGCGGGTGAGGGATATGCATCGATCCACGGCTGGAAGGGGACCTTGGGGCCATGGCTTGCTATCGGTGAGAACATGGCTACGCAAGATCACTTGATGCTGCGCACGGTCCGCCTGAGGCCCTTGGAAGGGTGGAGCAGCAAAGGGCAAGGCTTGGCGTTCGTGCTTGCAAAGACGGGCCGGGCCAAGCACATCCTGGGGAGGACAACGCAGCCGGTGGGGCCGGGGGACGTGCTGGTGTTCGACCGGGCTTGCGGGGGCAGATTGGCAGCCCAGAAAGGAGGGGAGTTCTTTTTTGGGAGTTTTGCCCTTGACCTCGATCACCTGCTTCCTATGTGTGACGGCAAGGAGGTCTCTCTTTTAGGGAAGGTAACGGACCGCTTCAAAGACGCGAGGGTCTATCCGGCTGAGAGCGACCCGGCGCGGGAATGTCATCGGTTGGCCGAGGGTATCCCCGCGCGGTACGATTTGGGTCACCGCAGCCAGTTGCTGCGGGTTGGGGCAGTCATTCTCTCGGTTGAATTCAAGCAGGCCCGCCGCCAGTCCAGCGGTTATATGCGGGTAGAGAAGCCCGTGCTGCGGGTTTTCGAGCGGCTCTCGACCAGCGAGATTCTCAGTTCCTCCGTGGGCGAACTGGCGGAAGAGTTCGGTTGCAGCCGCCGCCGTCTCAATCGCTTGTTTCACCAGTATTTTGGGATTTCCATGACGGCCTTGAGAATGGAGTTGCGGCTCTTGAAAGCGGTGTGCCTGTTGCGGAACCCGGATGCCAAGGCGAGCCATGTGGCTGTGGAGTGCGGCTTCGGCCATTTGGGTCTGTTCAACACTTGCTTCAAGCGGCGGTTCGGGGCCAGCCCAGGCCAATGGCGCAAGCCGCTCGGGCCGCCCGGCGGCCAGCGTGGCGGCCCAGGCAAAGCGGACCTGGGTTGCCCGTTGCGGTTTGCGGGGCTCTGCCCGCAGGTCGGCTGGCCCTTCGTGGGGAGGGGGACGGAAACCACTGCCTCGGACAGGCCAAGGGCAAGGCGTTAGCCGATGGCGCGGAAACATACAGGCATGCGATTTAGAGGCGGCCTGGCGATTTGGCTGATGCTGGCGGCTTGGGGCTGGGGCGCCCAGCAGAGCCAGACGCCGGGCCCGGCCCCAGGGGCGGCCAAGGCGTCGCCGGCGGGCCCGTCGAGCGAATTCGCCGCGTCCCCGAAAGCCTTGAATGCCTCCTTCATCAGCAGCATGGAGGCCCTTGATGACAAACACCAGCTCGCCATCGGTGATCGTTTGAGTCTCCGAATCCTCGAAGACGAGGAGGATTCCAAGCCGCTGCGGGTGACCGATTCCGGTGAATTGGAACTTCCCTGCCTTGGCCCGTTTCCCGCCGTGGGTCGGACCTGCAAGGAACTGGCCCAGGCAATCAAGGCCGAGTTGGAAAAGGAGTATTTCTACCATGCCACCGTGATTGTAGCTGTGGAAGCCATGGCCGAGAGCCGTGGGAAGGTGTATCTCACCGGGGCTGTGCGCCGTCCTGGTCCCCAGGACATCCCGAGGGATGGAGTGCTGACGGTCGGCAAGGCGCTCTCCAGGGCGGGCGGTTTCACCGAGTCTGCCAACAGGAAACAGATCAAAGTCACACGGAAGGCGGCCCAGCCCGGCGGTCAAGAACGCACTTACTTTCTCAATGGGGCCGAGATCGTGGAAAAGGGAAAGGCGGACCGCGATCTGCCGCTCGAGCCGGGCGACGTCATATTGGTCCCTGAAAGGGGATTTCACCTTCGTTTGCCGCCATTCTGAGAGACGGGAAATGCCATGAGGAATCATCTGTCAGTGACGCCGCCTGCGGAGCCGGAGTTGGAATCGCCGGCCAACGCCGGCGAGGAAACGGCCCCGCTGTCCTCGATTCCCATCCGACGATTCCTGAGGTTCGTGCTGCGGTACTGGTGGGTGCCGCTGGGGACGCTGGCGCTGGCCCTGGTTGCGGCAGGGACCTGCGTTTGGCCAGGGCCGCCAACCTATGTTTCGACGGGCGTGATGTCGGAAACCGGGCAGTTGGGGAGGGCGGATATGGCTTCCGGGCAGGCAGGGCGGAGCTTCCTCGGCGCCGACACGGAGTTGCTCAAGAGCCCCGCAATGCTGGCCAAGGCCCGTGAGATTCTGAGGTTTGCCGGCACGAATGGTCCCGTGGCCGCCAGCGCCGCCGCTGCCTTCAGAGTGAACGTCCGGGTGACCCGGGTTTCCAGGACCGCGCTCGTCGAGGTGGCGGCCACCGGCCCGGAGCCGGCCTGCACGCAGGCGTTCCTGGAGGCCCTCATGAACGAGTGCGTCGCCTCCACGGGCAACGTTCGCAATGGAATTGCCGGCGGCGCCCAGGCATCGATCAGCCGCGAGGTCAACGGCCCTGAAACTGAGATGCAAGACAAAGAAAGGGCCCTGGGCCTGTTCAAGCGCGCCAACGACCCGGTCGTGCTCGAGGAGGAGGCCAGGGGGGCAGGCAGCCTGCTGGCGACGTTGAAGAACCGGCTTTTGGAATACGAGTTGGAACGCAAGAGCCTCGAGGCGACCGTCCTGGAGCGAAGCGTCAGTGAGGCGGCGTTCACCAACCAGGCGATGGGGCTTTCAGACTACGTGAACGGCATCATGGCCGGGGACCCGTCGGTCATGCCCGCGGAAGGCCTTACTGCCAGTCACGATCTGGAGATGCTCAAGGCAGAACGGGAGCGGCTGGGCCGCAACTTGCGGCCCAAGCACCCCAAGATGGTCAATCTCAATGCGCAAATCGAGAGATTGGACAAACTGGCCGCGGTTTTCCGCCGCCAAAACGAGGAGCAGATGGCCGCCCTCCAAAAGTCGATCCAGATGAAAATCGATGACGTCGAGGCTTCGATCAAGGAATGCGAAGCCAGGGTCACTCTGGCCGGGAGCCGGCTGGCCGAGGCTGAAAAGCTCAGGCAGGAGGCCGAAACAGCGCGCAAGGTTTACGACCAGGCCCGTTCCGCGCTGACGGGAGCCGGGACTGGCGGCAACGGCAGGCAGGAAACCTTGCAGATTCTGGAGCACGCCGGTCCGGCCATTCACTCCTGGCGCCGAGAGGTTCTGGCCTTGGGTCTGGCAGCCATGGCCGGGCTGGCGGCGGGCCTGGGCATTGTGTTCGTGGTCGCGATCAGGGACGACCGGTTCTACTCGCTCCAGGAAGTCAAAGGACAGCTCCGGGAACGGGTAATCGGGCAGGTGCCCGAGGTCAGCGACACGGGCGGCGACGGGCATGTGCCCTTGCTCGAGATGGAGGACCCGCGCCAGACCTATGCCGAATCCTATCGGGACCTGCGTTCGGCCCTTTTGCTTCTTACGCCGGCACAAGGAGAGCGCATCAGGCTCCTGCTCATCGCCAGCGCGACACAGGAGGAGGGCAAATCGACTATCGCCGCCAACCTGGCCCAGACGCTGGCAATGGACGGCTCGAGGGTCTTGCTCATCGATGCCGACCTGCGGCGGGGCAGCCTGCATGAGACACTGGGCATGGAACGGTTGCCCGGTTTGGCCGAAGTGCTTTGCCACCCCACCCTCCTGGCCAAGGCCATCCAGCCGCCAACCGCCCGGCGCCGGGGCGGGCCGCAGCCAGACCAGACGTCCGGCCCCGAAAACTCTGCGCAGCCGGAATTAATCCCGTCCCCCTGGCTGCCCAATCTCTCTTTGCTGGCGCGCGGCGGTGATGTGGACAACCCGGGCGACTTGCTCCTGAGTCCGGCTCTGGACGAGGTCCTGGCCCGGTTGCGCAAGCGATTCGATTACGTTCTGATTGACTCGCGCCCCGTTTTCACGGCGGACGACGTGGCCGCCGTGGCGCCGAAAGTGGATGGCACGCTCCTGGTGGTGCGCAGCCGCTATTCGCGCCTTGCGCAGGTCCGCAGCGCCCTCGAGTTGCTTTACCAACGCCGGGCCAAAGTCCTTGGCATCGTCTTTAATCGCGCCCGGGTGGAACTTGATTCGGCGGCGGCGGGCGATGCCGGTGGAAAAGCGCATGAACTTCCAGTGAACAGCCAATGCAACAACTGATTACCGGCGGGGCCGGGTTTATCGGCTCCCATTTGAGCCAGCGCCTGCTGGAAGCAGGCCATAAGGTGACGATCCTGGACGACCTGAGCACGGGGCGCTACGAGAACATCGCCGGCCTGGAACAGGAACCGGGCTTTCGGTTCATCAAGGACACGGTGCTCCACACCGAGGTCGTCGAGAGGCTGGTGCGCGAGTGCGACCAGGTGTTCCATCTGGCCAGCGCCGTTGGCGTCAAGCTCATCATGGAGCGTCCGGTCCAAACCATCGAGAGCATTTTCCAGGGAACCGATGCCGTGCTCAATGTGGCGGCGCGCTACCGCAAACGCTTTCTTCTGACCAGCACCAGCGAGGTGTACGGCAAGTCGGAGGACACGCCCTTCCGGGAAGAGGGAGATCGGTTGGAAGGGCCCACCCAGAAGCATCGCTGGGCCTACGCCGCCGCCAAGGCCCTCGATGAGTTCCTGGCCCTGGCCCACTGGAAGGAATCGCGCTTGCCGGTCATCGTCGCGCGGCTCTTTAACACCGTCGGCCCAAGACAAAGCGGCCAATACGGCATGGTCCTGCCCAATTTCGTGGCCGCCGCGTTGGCCGGACGCGAGGTCCTCGTCCATGGCGACGGCTCCCAGCAGCGCTGCTTCTGCCATGTCAAGGATGTCGTCACCGCCCTGGTCGGGCTTATGGAGTCTGCCCAAGCGGCCGGTGAAGTGTTCAATGTCGGCGGGACCGACGAAGTCACGATTCGCCAATTGGCGGAGATGGTGGTGAAGAGGGCGCAATCCAGTTCGCCCATCCGCCTGGTCCCTTATCAACAGGCATACGGCAGCGGGTTTGAGGATATGAAGCGGCGCGTCCCCTGCATAAAGAAGATCGGCTCCCTGATCGGCTGGAAACCCTCGTTCTCCATCGAGCAACTGGTGGATGATGTCATCGCCGACAAAAGGAACCGTTTGCACTGACCAAGGGGCGGTTGGGCGGGAGGGCGGGAGGGCGGGTCTAAAAAGAAGGTTGATTATCCAAGCCGTGGCGGGTTATAACCAGTGCGCTATGGCCAGGAAATCGAAATCGCGCAAGAGTGTTTTCATTGTCGAAGATCATCCCGTCTTCCGGGAGGGCCTGGTGCAGATTCTCGGGATGGAGCCGGGCTTAAGGGTCTGCGGGGAGGCGGGCGATGCCGAACAGGCCCTGCGCGACATCCCCGGGCGGAAGCCGGACCTGGTGTTGGTGGACATCACGCTGCCCGGGAGAAGCGGGTTGGACCTGATCAAGGAATTGCGGGCAGCGGACCGCGACCTGAGGATACTGGTCGTTTCGATGCACGACGAGGCCCTCTACGCCGACCGCGTGCTGCGGGCCGGAGGCGACGGCTACATCATGAAACAGGAAGATCCCGAAGAGATCGTGCGCGCCATCCACGATGTCCTGGCTGGACGAATTTATGTGAGCGAGCAGGTGATGATCGGCGGCTCCAAGGCGCCGGCAACCCGGTCTGCCGAACAAGCCCAAGCTCGCCTCCTTGCAGAAATGGCCGACCGGGAACTGGAAATCCTGCATTTGCTCGGGCAAGGCAAGACCAATGCCGAGATTGCCCGCCAACTCGGCCTGAGCCTGCGGGCTGTCACGAGGGCCTGCGCCGGCATCCAAAAGAAACTCGATTTGAAGAACTTCAACGCGCTGATCCGTTACGCCGTTTGTTGGGTCGAAAGCGTTGGCTGAAGGGGATTCAGACCGGCACCCGCACACGGATGAGCGTGCCCTGCTTGGGGGTTGACTTGATTTCGCAGACGCCGCCAAGGGCGGCGGCGCGTTCCCGGACGTTGGTCAGGCCGATGCCGCGTCGTTTGTCCTTCGAGGGGCGGGGGCCTTTGGGGCCGAAGCCGCGTCCGTCGTCGCGGATGCTCAACTGCAGGAAGCCTCCCTGGACAGTCATTTGGAGGGACACGGTCGCAGCGTGGGCGTGTTGTTCGACGTTGCTCAGGGTCTCCTGAATGATGCGAAAGAGGTTTAGTTCCACGGCCGGGGGCAGGCGTTTGGGAGGCGCGGTGATTTGGCAGGAAACCCGAAGATTGGAGCGGGCTTCCAGGTCCTTGCACAAGTTGCGGCAGGCGTCGGCCAGGCCAAGTTCGTCGAGTTCGCTGGGCCGCAGGGCGTGGGCAATGCGCCGGTTCTCTTCGAGGGCCTGGACCATCAGTTCATAGCAGCGCGCCAGCATCTGGGTCGCTGCAGGATTGATTGCGGCGAGGCTGTCCTCCGCTTTGCGAAGGCGCATCTTGGCCGAGGCGAGAATCTGGTTGACGCCGTCGTGGAGCTCGCGGGCCACGCGCAGCCGCTCGGCCTCCTGGGCCTCGATGATCCGGCGAGGCAACTGCCGCAGGTCCTCCTCCGTCCGTTTGCGTTCGGTGATGTCGCGCACGACGATGACCAGCCCCGAGGGCTGGCCGCGGCCTTCGCTGGAGACGGCGGCGCTTATCTCGGCGGGAAAGCGGCGCCCGTTCTTTCGCAGCAGCGTGTATTGGACGTTGTGCAGGACTCCTGTCCGGAGGGCGAGGGCCAGATCGGCGCGGAGCCGCGCCTGTTCCTCCGGCGGGGCCAGTTCGAAGGCGCTCTTGCCCAGCAAGAGGCCGGCCTCGGCATAGCCCAGCATGGATGCCGCCTGGGGATTGACCGCTGCCAGACGGCCTTGCTCATCGAGCTGGCCAACGGCATCGGGCAGGATTTCCACCAGGCGCCGGTAATGCTGTTCGCTGGCCCGGAGGGCGGCCGTCGTATGCCGCAGACGGGCGGCGGTGCGGATTCGCGCAAAGAGTTCCTCCGCATCGAGCGGTTTGGTGAGGTACTCGTCGGCGCCGGTGTCCAGGCCCCCGGCCTTTTGGGAGGCGCTGGTCGCTTCGCCGGAAAGCATGATGACGAACACATCCACCAGCGCCGGGTCTGATTTGATTTGGCGGCAGACCTCGAACCCGTCCAGGTCCGGCAGCCGCACGTCCAGCAACACCAGGTCCGGCAGCCATTGGCGCGTGAGCCAGAGGCCCTCCAAACCTGTGGGAGCGGTGCAAACCTCGTGGCCTTCGGATCGAAGGAGCTTGGAGATGACATTGAGCAGGGCCAGATTGTCATCCACCATCAGGATGCGGGTCTTGGTTTTCATGCCACACGTTGCGCAACGGGCTCTGTTGGATGAGCTAAGGGGCAAACCATCGCCAGGGCAAGCAGATTCGCCGGGGCGCGCATGAGGGCTTGTCGGGCGGCAGCGGGGAGTGCTATCATTGACTGCGATCAAATGAGCGCCAGTGATAAACTGAAAATGGTCACCTGTGCCGGGTGCGAGAGCAAGGCATTCATCCCCGGGGACCTTCCCCCGCTGGCCTCGGTTCCGTGCAACAAATGCGGCCATCCGATCATGATGCCGATGCAGTTGCGCCAGTTCGAGTTGCGCAGCAAGATAGCCTCCGGCGGACAGGGCAAGGTCTATCGCGCCTTCGACATCGTTCTCCAGCGTCTGGTGGCCGTCAAACTCATGCGCAAAGAGTTGGAAAACGACCCGGTCGCCCTCGAGAGCTTCTACCGGGAGGCGCGGGCCTGCGCCTCGTTGAACCACACCAATATCATCCACATCTACACCTTCGATGAGTTCGAGGGCCAGCGTTACCTGGTGATGGAACTGGCCGACCGGGGGAGCCTGGACACGCGCATCGACAAACAGCAACGGCTGGGGGAACTGGAAGTGCTCGACATCGGAATCAAAATCGCTTCCGCCCTCGACCTGGCGCTCAAACACAATCTCCTCCACCGCGACATCAAACCCGGCAACATCCTCTTCAACGCCGACAACGAGCCCAAACTCGTTGACTTCGGCCTGGCCCGCAGCCCCGAGGCCCAGCCCGAATCCTCCGCCGTCACCGAGGGCACCCCCTATTATGTCGCCCCGGAGAAGATCAAGCGCGAACCCGAGACGGCCCTCTCCGACATGTACAGCCTGGGCTGCACACTTTATCACGCCCTGACGGGCCATGTCCCCTTCGAGGCGCCCACGGTTGAGGAACTCGTTGCCGCCCACGTCCACACGCCGCTGACGGCTCCCAATCTGGTGGTCCCGGAAATCACCCAGCCTACCAGCGACGCCCTGGTCCGCGTGCTGGCCAAAAACCCCGCAGATCGGTTCCTCAGCTACGACGAGTTTCGCATGGCCTTTGAGTTGGCCCGCAGCCAGTGGCTCATCCAGCATTCCACCCAGCCCCCTGCCACCAAAGGCACCAAAAGCAAGACCAGTTGGTGGCGCCGGTGAGGCGGGGGCGTGTCGAGCGTGGAGCATGTTCACGTTGAAGGCTTGCTCGATGTCCGCCACCGACCCGCTTACAACCAGCAGCGTGCGATTGGGGTGCGTGCCCGTAGCGGCCAAGCCGAGCCCCTGCGCGAAGGTTGAGACAGCGTCGTAGTCCTGCTCGGTCGGCCCGAATCTCAGGGCAAACTCCTGCGGCGTGAGGCAGTGGCCGCGGTGCGGGCTGCCAAGGTCGCATAGATCCTCTAGGAGGTTGGTCAGCGCCTCCCGGTTGCGTAGCGGCAGCACGATGACAAGGTCCAGACGCTGGGTGGCGGGAAGGCTGCCTATGGGAGTCAAGCCCATGGCCGCCACCGCCGGCGCCCGTCCGCGCTCCATTAACTGCGCTATCGCGATATCAGGCGATAGAACATTGGTCCCGGCGGCGCCGGGAGGGTGACTTGGCTCCGCAGAGTCGAGTAATCCAGCGCCGGTGTGCCTGGCACGTCCGTCCAGTTTGTCGCTGCCAGGTCAGGGTTCTGCTGCAAGCCAAAATTCACCGACGGGACGGTCCATGAGAGCACCAGGCCGCCGTCGGAAGGGACGATGGACAGGGCGGGGCTGGGCGTGAATTGCAGCGTGAAAATGCCGCCCGGCGAAGCACTCACCGAGTACGAGGAGAAGGCAGTCACCGCGCCGACCAGCTTGCAGCCGTCCGCTGAGATGGCGATGCCGCTCCAGTCCGCCGGAACGAGGCCCTGATCCGGAGCTTGCACCCACGAAGCTCCCGAATCGCTCGAGAGGAAAATAACGCCCGCGGAGTAGCCCCCTGCCGGGAACGCGGCGATGCCATCGATGACCAGTGTGCTGCCATCTGCAGAGCAGCCGAGGAACATCCAATACAGAGAGTAGTTAGGCCCGGCGTTTGTGGTCCAGGTGTTGCCCGAGTCCATCGACGTGAAGATTGTGCCGCCGCTGCTCCCCGCCGCCATCTTGGTCCCGTCTGCCGAGCACGTGACATCCCAGTTCGCAAAGGGGTTGCTGAAGGCCAGATGCCAAGCTGCGCCGGAATTGGTCGAGGTCCAGACGTTGCCTAAACCGTCGCTGCCCAGCTCCAGTGCTGCCAACTTGGTTCCATCGGCCGACGAGGCAACTGAATGCCAGTTCCCGGGCGGAGCGCCGGTTTGCGCCCAGGTTGCTCCCGAATCCATGGACGCATAGATGTCGGCGGCCGACCCAAATCCCTGCGAACCCTCGAGCGCCGCCGCGAATGAAATGGTCCCGTCGGCTGAGCAGGCCACGGAGTACCACGCCTCATTAGGCACATTGTTCGAACTCCAGGTCGCGCCCGAGTCATGGGAACTATAGACAAGGCCGTTCAAATAGTCGGCTGCAAGCAACGTGGTCCCATCGGCTGAGGAAGCCACGGAGAGCCATTGTCCGGCGGGCACGTCGGCCGCCGCCCACGTCGCGCAGGAGTCGTGAGAAACGTAGATCAAGCCAGCCACGTTCAGACCAGCCGTGTTCTGACCGGCGCCGGCGACCAGATTGTTCCCGTCGGCTGAACAGGCAATCGACCCCCAATTTGTGCTCGGCGCCGTCGTTGCGACCCAACTCTGGGCCGGCAGCGGGCTCACGGCGGCGGACAGGCCCCCAAGAAGCGCAAGCTGGACCAACAGATGTCTCATAACGAGGCAGCGCGCCGCCCCTTCCTCCACGAGGTTTTTCGTCGCTATCGGGTTTGCCCCTCGATTTTGGAGGCATCGTTTCGAAAGACGCGCGGCGGCTTGGTATCGGCGGCGAAACGGAAGGGCCGCCCGCCGATGATCTGATCGCTGGTGATCGTGGGGCACCAGTATTTCTCGATGTGCCAGCAGACCAGGTCGGTGCCGGTGAAGTGGTCAACCCAGGGGCGGCGGCGCGAGTTGTACATGGTGTCGGTCAGGTCGCGCATGAGAACGACGTTCTGGCCGAGCTTTACCATTTGGCGGATGGCGAAGGGCCGGCCCAGAACGCACATGTTCTCGTGAACGCCCATCACCATCACATTGGTGATGCCGCGTTGATGCATGAGGTAGTAGGCCTCGGCGCTGTCAGTGATGGCGTCGCCGTCCTCCACCTGGAGCGTGGCGATTTGACGCGACCAGGGGTAGGGCGGCCACTTGCCCTCCTGGCAGCGCGGCACGTCATCGCAGCCGCCGTCCGAATCATCGATCGGCAACGGCG
>Ga0326727_10006452_pt1 | contig 32164 bp, 34 predicted proteins | sample MB2enrmetagenome_FD_207643 | JGI IMG/M metagenome (GOLD analysis project Ga0326727, IMG submission 207643) | Lab enriched peat soil microbial communities from McLean, Ithaca, NY, United States - MB29MY | ecosystem: Environmental > Terrestrial > Soil > Wetlands > Peat | place: USA: New York...
TTCCTGTCTCAGTAAAAGTGACATGGCTGAGCGCGGTAACGATCCCATTTTTTTCATACTTATTCGCGCCTTTTATTCTCATATATTCCAGAGAAATTAGGGCAGAAAGTGATAGCTTATCGGAATCACTCAAAATCTTGCTCGGTGCGGCTGGGTACGGCTGCTTGATGACGCTCTGCGGGACCGTGGCCGTCGGACAGCATCTAGCTTCCCGCAAGTGTGAGTAGACCGAGGTAGCCAGATCAGAAGTCTAGCTACAGGGGGGCCAGATCTTGAACGGCTTGCGAAAGTGGCTTGGGAATCGAGACGACAATCCACTCGTTGTTCTTTTGCCCACCGGCCTTGCACTCATACTCATAGGCCTCGGCTACGGCGCGAGCATACTCGTTGAGTACCTCCACACGGGGATTGTGACGCGCTTCGCCGGTGCAATTCTTTCCGTCTTGTTCATTTTGAGCGGCGTGCAGATAATGTGTTTCGGCTTGCTATCCGATATCATACTAACGAACCTGCGATGAATACAGAGCATAATGAAAACTATCCCTTCGTAAAGGGCGTGGCCGAGAAGCAGACGAGAGCTCGCAACGTTGACAGCGCGCTCCTCGTGTGGATCGTGCGGCCATGGACAACCCGATCTAAGGGGATGAGTGTATAAGCGATTCTGAAACTCGACACTTCTTCTTTCTACGAACCCGGGACGGTAAAAGAATGGAGCGGATAACCAGTTACCTTAAAATGATGAGGATATGGGACTGGATTAGGTTTTACACGTTTTTCCCTATAGTCGGAGCATTTCTGGCTTGCGGAATTTCTCCAAACCTTATTCTGGTAGCAAACGCGCTCGAAATGAATATTTGGATATTTTAGATCGCTTAGTTACAGCCGGCGCATACAGACTTGACGAGAAATTGCTGTTGTATGATAGATAACCTTGTAATATTTGGATATTTTAGATCGCTTAGTTACAACCGGCGCATACAGACTTGACGAGAAACTGCTATCCAAAGCTTCTAGAGCGTCCAATTAACAAAAGAACGATGGGCTCGGCCGGATTCGAACCGGCGACCTCCGCCGTGTGAAGGCTCCTTACTTGAATTGGAGCCCTTGCTGTTCTTCTTTAAATGCTGATTGTCAGCTTGTGAAAGAACTCCAGGCATGCAACGAAAGAGAAGCTAGGGAGGATTCTGGTGCGTCTTATCTACAAACAGACAGCAATAAGGGCTTATCTCCGGAACGCACCGCCGTACACTCACAATGTAGAGTTAAAGAGGTGCCTAAAGAGGGTCTGGCAAGTCTGGAACTTCAGTTCAGCCATGATGAACTGGTAAACTACACGGAGTATAGAAGAACAGAGCTTACACGCAAATCCGCCGACTGGATTAACAGGGCTTCAAGTGCATTCTGGCTCTCCACTTTTGGGACTGTCAGCGCAAGAACGCTCACCGATTTGCGCATAAAAACGCTTACGAAGTACGAGAGTGAGGACTCCAGGAGCAAGGTCTTGACATTCGCGGCGGCGTTTCTGAAGCACTTGACCAAAATACGGATTGATGAGCGATATCGTTCGTTTGAGTTGTTTCTAGAAAGGCCTCGGCGGATTAAGGTGCGTAAGAATGTTACAGACCGCATCGTGACCAAAGAAGACATAGAACGTGTCCTTGACCATATACTCAGCGCAGAGTGCCGTGGAATTATCAGCAAGGCAAGAGCGGAGCAGTACACAGCCTTTACGGTCTTTGGCGCGTTCACAGGTCAGCGGAGCATGGCAACAATGATGAAGCTCACCGTTGGTCAATTGCGCGAGGTTTTGAGTGCTGCAACACCCGTACTCCGAGTTGAGCCGTCACAAGATAAGATTCGGATGGAGCACTATGTTCCTTTACACCCGCAAGTTGTTGAAGCCGTTCAGCCACTGCTCGACGGGCGGCAGGATGATGAGCTGATGTTCCAGCACGGTTCGTTTTGGATGTGGGTCAAACGGCAAAAGATTCCTATGTCAAGGTTCGAAGGCCACTTCGTGCTCGGTGACCTACGCAAGTTTTGCGAGCAGTGTGGCGATGCTATCGGCTGGGAGCAATCAAATCGTGCCTATATTATGACTCACGGGGTAAGTGGTATCGATTGGAAGCACTATAAGCATCCGCTTCCCGATTCGGTGTACGACTTCTACATGAAATACTGGGGCAACGTTAGATTCAAGATTTGAGCAGATACAGCATCATCACGCAAACGAGACTAACAACGATGAGTGCTAATCAATCACCTAATGGAGACAGGGACGTGTCATCAGCAAGCTGACTAATCCGCAGAATCCGCCTGCAATCAAACTGGCGATATTTAGCGCTGTTGTCGTGTTAGGAACGTGCATACTATGGCTTCTGCTGTCTCTTAATTGGCCGTAAAAAGATTCGCCACAAAAAACAAAGAACGAAACAATAAATGGAGGTAAAAATGGTTGCCGAGGGTGAAGTAATGAAAGTTAATCCCGAACCGAACGAGTCAATGACCCCTGAAGTGCCAAGGCTTCACGAGTCTACGGACTGTGCAGGGCAGAGTATAGTCGACTTCTGGCAATGGGCGTTTTCCGATATATTGATGAACACTAATAGGGCTGTGTTCGCAGAGTACTTAGTTGGCCGAGCTCTGGGCTTAACGAACGGCACGACCCGAAAGACGTGGCACAAGGTCGACTTCGAATATAACGGCCACACGATAGAGGTGAAGAGTACGGGATTCTCTCAGGTATGGGGAGACGCAGCTAGTAACATTTTTGACATCGGAGTAAAAACGCCGTATACTTATGGCAAGCGAAATCTTGACAACGATGCTCCGGCTCGAAACGCCGAGGTCTACGTTTTTGCCGTATTCGAAGGCAAGACTGTGACGAACGCAGACGAGTGGTACTTTTACGTATTCCCTCGAAGCGAGTTGAACGAACGCTGGCCTTCTCCTCAGAAAACGGTTTCGCTTAACGTTGTTAAAAAAACCGGCGCGGAGACATATAAGTGGGGTCGAGAGTTAAAGGATGGCATAGATAAGGCTCTTGAGCGCAATATGTAACGTGGAAAGGCAAAATGTGGCCGAGGCAACAAGTATCTTCGCTGCGGTGTCGAATGATTAAAAGAAACACGCTGTGCTTATTGTATGTTTGTCGCTACTTCGTTTCCAAACTCGTAGTTAGAGGTTAAGGTCATCGCATTCGCACATTCACTACGCTAGGTCAAGGTGTCAGAAAATTACGACAGCCTTGCCTCTTGCTTGCGCTCATATCGAATCGCAAAACAAGAACCCCCTATACGTCCCCCCTCGCCGCTTGCAGACAACAAAGCCAGCTCAGGCAGAGAAAGGCTAAGAACGCTCCGACTTGGAAGAAGATGTACCACTACTTTGAGTTTAAGATTGCGGAGTTTTTAGAGCACTACCACAAGCGGAGCAACGCAGAAACGACGTTTCATATGATAAAGAGTAAGTTTGGAGATTCGGTTAGGAGTAAGACCGAAGTAGCTCAGGTTAACGAAGTGCTGTTAAAGGTGCTATGTCACACATCTGCGTAGTTATTCAGGAGATGTTTGAGTTGCGGGATTGATGCCGCTTTTTAATTGAAGCGGCTTCTTGCTTAAAATCCATCATTTTAAGTTTCTATCGACCTACCTGACACGCTTCTTCAGGCTCCCTGAAATAATAATTTGCTAATTTCAACCGCAAAGCTCTTTGTGATTCAAAGGATAGTTGTAGAACTCTTGACCCTAATAGCAGTTTGTTTTTTTTCCCAAGATATTTGCTGTTTATGTTAAAAACAAAATTGAAGTCTATCATCAAATAATCAGAAAAAAAACCCTCAATTCCTTCAAAAACAAAATTATTTAAAAAAGCATAAGTTTTTCTTTTGCGCTTTAACGCTACCTTCTCTTCTTCAGACTTGATATCCCATTTCGGTTTGGGCATTGAGTTTTCGGGGTCCATCTCATTGTTTAATCTTGTCGGGTCGTCATTCAAGAATTCAACTTGTCTTATGCGTTTATGAAGCGGTAAGAGTGGACAAAACGCCAGATACTCTCTTTTCGGTATCTCACACGAAGGGGAAACTATCGCTGAATAACCAAAACCCAAGTCCATGGAGAAGCACGGATTGTGCTCTCTACTCAGCGTGCTAGCGGTTAAGAATTTTGAAGGGATGAGGCCAAAACTTACTAATCCTGCGAAGATATCTCCCTGAAGAACGTCGGGAGAAGGATTGTCTGCATAAAACATATCTGCCTGATTTGACGCTCTTAATCATAATAGTCTTCTGGGTCCCAGTAAGATTTTCGTCCCTCCAATTGACCTATCTCGTAAAAATCCTTAACAACTTCAATGCTATAAATCCCAAGCACCCTTTGGTTTCCATCTTCGACTAAGCCGACTTTATATCTCCCAAAGGAGAGGTAGTTTATGCTTTTTTGCTCGGCTGGGGCTAACAACTGGTTCTGCTCAACGGACTCTGAAGGTTCTGTCGTCTGGATTGATTTTCTGCTAAAATTCGCTGCAGTAACGTCTATTTTATTCTCATCTATCAATAGCTCATTTGGCATTTAATGTCCTCTCATATACTCTTTAAAATCGTCCGTGATATTTGAAAAGAATTCACTTCTGTCCAAGTCTCTTAATTCATCTGTTATTGCTAGAAAATTATCAAAACTTACGTTTTCTGCATAAGCATCAAAGTCCATCACATATTTGTATTCGCCATTAATCTTAGCTATTCGGCACTGAAAAAGGATGTTGTGTTCTTCTTTTTTCTTACGAATAGCTAAAAAACCCTCTATCAAATCATCTATCCTATTTTTTTCCATATCAAAAATAGGCTTATAATACTGTGTGAAATATCGGTTCGTTTTCTCATCTAGGGGGCAACGGTCTGTATATCTTAGACCTATTCTTGTGAATCTATTAATTGGAACTTGTTTATGAAATTCAGTTACTATTTTTCTTATAACCTCTTTAAATCCCGCTCCTGGCGGATTGTCGTATGAATAATATTCTTCAGAAATAACTGCGAGGCTGTCTAGTTTGACAAGAACCGTAGTTTTGCCAGTCTCACTTTTAAATTGCCAACTTGTCGTTGGCCTATCGGAAGCTGCAGCAGAAAATTTCGGTACGCCGTCTTCTATAGGAACTTTCGTTTCGAACAGTTGAGAGGCCTCTGGAAAATCGTCCATTATTTCAATTTGAAATTTTCCAACAACTTCAGGAATATAAAATAAACTAGGGAATCGTACTTCGTATGCCACTCCTGCTAGCGGCGCTTTGGGAAAAACTTCTCCGAGCTCAGACATTTATCCTATAAATAGATTTCTCCTTATTTATTTTTTTAATATTTTACTGCAATGTGTTATAAAATGATTGATTTATTCAAAAAGTCGGCAGCCTAACACATTAACCTAGGTTAATGTCAACTGGTTGACACTGTTCTAGTAAGTGTTGCAAAAGGGCATATAGTTAATCTGGGACTTGTAGCAAGTTGCTAATGAAAATTAACGGATTTTTGCAAAACAAGCCAACGCGGCGCAAAAAGCTTTTGATTTCCAAGTCGCTTAGAAGCTGGTAAGGCAACTGTTGGGGGGTGTTGCATTTTGATTGATTTGTCAGGACGCGAAAAAAAGCTTCTTCAGATGATTTTTGACCTAACGGGTGGCGACGTGTCGAAAATTGTTGTGGGATTTTATCAGCTTGCGGGAACAAACGGTTTCGATGAACACAATGTTTTCAATATTTCAAACTTGCTTTCTGGGTTCGGGCTGTTGATAATGCAGACAATTGAGGGTGAGAAGACTGCCACTGGCGCTAATGCAGTTAAGTATGTGAAGTTGACCTCAAGTGGCGTGAGTTATGTGCGAAGCTTAGAACAAACGACACACAAACCCTGACTAACCGATTCAGCAACCGCTGATTCAGTAGTCCAATCCGGCAGTCACTTATAGTCGTGCATACCGCTTTTGAATCGCGACTCATCATCTGCACTAACAATAACTGGCCCTACGTGAAGTAGTCCTTCGTTGTGCAACTCTTTGGCCCGCTGTTTAAATTCCTCCGATAACTCGTACTTTCCACACGCAGCAGCGTCGTTTGCAATGAACTTACATGCTTCTTCTGCCGCGAACCACTCGTTGCGGTCGTTCTCCAGATAATAGTTGAGCCTCTCATCGGATAACAACGGCCGCTGCTCGTTTGTGTCTGCAATACGCTCGCGCATCCTGTCGAGTCGATTTTCAGGGTCAGAACCATACGTCCAAGTTATTTTATCACCTCCCTCGCTTTGTAATCATATTTCTCAGCCATTTATAAAGAACATTGGCACAGAGCAAAAGTATTGTGCCTAGTTTGACAGAAGGGGGGGCTACCAACCGTTTCACCAACCACATCTTCAACTCTGTTTAAAAAGTCCGACTTCTGTTTAAAAAGTCGTGCTTGGAAGCGACTTAATAAACAAAGCCCCACATTGCAAAAATTTTATATTGAAGCGCAAATCAAGAGCGACAAAGAATCGTGAGCGAGCGCCCAGGGAGCATCCTTTATTGATTGGTTGTATGTAGGCCGCTTAATGGGCAGTCCTTGCCTTGAGGCTCTGCGAGCGACATAGTGAGTTGTTAGTTGCAGACAACAATATTTAATGCGCCACGATGTTAGACAGCGAAGCCTGATTTGTAGGCCGTAGTTCTAAAACCTGCTGATATATGTTCTGAATAGTATATATTAGATTATATTTTTAGCTTTCGAGGAGGTAGTATCTTACGGCCACCTTTAAGCTTGTTAAGCCAATCCTAAGGCTTGCGACCGACGTTATCAGCGTTTTTCTCATTTACTTGCTTTGGTGCAAAAGCTACGACTTATTTGTTATCTTGCGTCGGCTCTGGAGGTAAGCCCTGCGTTCCGGTATTAGAGAGACCCGTCGTTTGCTCGAGTGAAAATGCCATCGGGACTCCGCCTTTGCGGTTCTCAGCCATTGCCGAAGTTACCAAGCGTGACGGTGTTGTTGCGCACGACACGAAACCATAGCCCCCTTGAATATTTATCAGACTAAGACAGTCGCAATCAAACACAGACGGGTCGACTGAGACTGTAATATTATCAGGCGTGTCAGATGTCTGCCAGACCACCGAGACGATGATTGGCGTTTGTAGGTCATAATCATCAAAAGACTTGGCCCATCCACAGATGTACGAAAGGATATACGGGTGATAATCTGCTGATAAGAGAACTGTAGCCTCAACCAGCCCCTTTTCATCACTGCTCCTGGTACTGCTCCCAAGAAAGCCTTCAGCTGCAATGTTGTGGGCGAGGTGATTAGGCAAAGCCTGCCACTTTGGGACATAATCCCAACACCTCAGTGTTGTTGCCAAATGAAAGTCAGTCACAAGTGCATTCAACACCTGTTTGGCGTATACCACCGTTTTGCGAAGAGTTCCAAGTTTCAGCTTTCGCTCGCCCCTGGCTTGCGCAGCTTGAACTACACACCACGCAGCTGCGGCTTCTTCAAACGCTTCGGGCGGGTACAGCGAATGCCGTCCTCCTTGGTTTTCAGCTTTCTTGCGCTTGCCTACTTTTCCTTGGTCTGGCTGCTCAGGGACTGAGGCTGGAACAATACCGTGGCGTGCCCATTTTTGAATCGTCGAGTCGTCTATTGTTGCTCCTCTCTTCTGCAGCTTTTTAAGAAGCTCGTTGATGCTTAGGGGCGTGCGTTGTTTTAACTCCGTCATGCTTCAACTCAGCCAGTAATAGCTGTACTTTTTTGTTGTTTTTTTTAGCTTAATCTTAGTTACCTAGCTCAAATGATAATCGAACGGCATTAAACGCTTTGATTAGTGTCTAGTTGGACGACGGTAAAGGCGCGCTACCTTCGAGATTTCCCGCAGCACAAGTTTAGTTGTCAACCCCCTTTAACGTTCGGTTGGCGAAGGAGGAAAACGTGAAAGAATTACTAAATGATGAGTTCACCGTCACAAGGACGGCGAAGTGCGGAGGAGCACACAGGATACAAACGAAGGACGAATTAGACGACGTTATAATCGACGTCGTGCGAGAAAGCCCCCATATCACGATTGCAGAGGCCCACAGGCGTGTCGTTCGCCTAAGTAGAATGGCAGTGAGTCTTTCGACGTTACGGTACCGACTGTACTCGCTTGAGCAGGAGGGCATTCTTAGCTCGCAGAAAAGCCGCAACGGCGTATATTTTCAGATAACGGCTGAAAGCGCTAGACTGGGGTGACGCGATTGAGTTCAGAAAAAATAGAAGATGGCGGTGAAAGGCCATCAAGTGGACTCTGTCACAAGAATATTGGTCTGACAAAGGATGAAGGTTCTGATATCGGCTCAGGCGGACACTCTGTCGGTGACGTCATTGCGTGGCTTCGAAGAGAGGATATTACCCCTATGCCATTACGTCCCAAGTCGAAGATGCCTTGGCACGGAATCACGCAAGAAGCTCTCAATTGTGATACGTCATTCTTGATTCCGACGCCCGAACGGTTGTTGGTGGTCAACAACCTTTGGGATTCTCAAGACTGGCAGCGTGCTACACCAAAGGATATTGGCATCAGTATCGGAGTGCTGAACGAGTGGAATAGCGGTGTGTATCTCGCTATTCCAGATATCGACAACACTGACTTAGTAGACGACTTTAGTCGCAGTGAAGTCTTCTCTATGTGCCCGCTGGTAAAAGGCAAGAAGGGGGCTAAGCTCATTGCAAAGGTAGCTTCAAGCGATGCGGAAGAGGTGTGGCCTGATACTCCGATTCAATGGCCTCCTCTCAGTGATAGCAGCGACGGCCCACAACTGGAGCTCTTTACGGGCGACGTCAAGAAGCACTGCGTTATCTATGGCGAGCACGACAAGAGCACGCCGGAACATCCGATATTCTACGAATTTGTGCGAGGATTTGGCGACACTATTCCCATGTTAAGGCTTAGTGACGTCATAAACGAGATGGATAAGATAGCTAGCGCACACGGACTGGCCCGGCTTGAGCAGGGCGAACCGACGCGAGCAGCGTGGGAGTCATTACACGCGCAAATGAGCGACCATAACGCCGTCACAATTTGTGAACAATACGACATCCAAATGAGTGACGTGCTTACGGTGCCGCTTAACGCTCGAAGGACTAGTTCCGGGTCTCTTTTCGAGCATCCTGTGCACGGAGCTACTGGTCAAGGGAACTTGTTCGTTAACCCGCGCCGCAATCTGTGGTACTGCTTCCGCTGCGGCGCAGGGGGCGACCCATTAACGTGGGTTGCTGTCCGTGAGGGATTCATTGAATGCAATGAAGCTGGGCATCTCGATAAGGAAACGGTCAAGAGATGTCTCGACGTTTTGCGGCGCGAAGGCCTTGTCCCTGAACTAAAAGCTGAGGTGGTCGTCTCTTCTCTTGACCGCGAGCAGTTTCAGATAACGTTCGGCAAGCATTTGTCTGACCTCGGTAACGCCGAGCGTTTCGTGGAACGTTTTGGTGAATTGGTACGGTACTGCAAGGAGATGAACGCCTGGTTTATCTGGGACGGTCATCGTTGGGTGCAGGACAAGACGGACAAAATTATGCAGTTCGCTGTGCAGGTGCCGTCAATCATCGACCTCGAAGTCGGCCTTATCGATAGAGTTCCAGGGAAAAGCGAAGAAGAAAAGCGTCACATGAAAGAGGCGTATCGCCAATGGGCGCGTACCTCAGAGTATAAGAACCGGCTAAGTGCCATGGTCGACCTCGCTAAGACCTTCGAAGACGTGGCCATTCGCGCTCAGCAATGGGACTGCGATAACTGGCTGTTAAACGTGCGTAACGGAACGCTCAATCTAAAGACCGGTGAGCTTCGGGAGCACAACAGAGAGGACTACATAACGAAATATATCCCGATTGACTACGAAGCAAGCGCCGTTAATGAGAGATGGGATGCGTTCTTGCACCGATGCGTTCCAAATGAGGCGTTGTGCTCCTTTCTGCAAAGAGCCGTTGGATATTCGCTTACGGGACTTACGGTGCAGGAGGCGATATTCTTCCTGTATGGAGAGCCTGCAACGGGAAAATCGACTTTCCTTGAGGCGTTGCTCGCCGTTTTGGGTGATTACGGTATCCCGTCGAGCTTCAATGCATTCTTAACGCAGCGGGGCAACGTTGGAGGGCCTAGAGAAGATGTGGCGCGCCTCAACGGTGCGCGGATGGTGTTGTGCAGCGAAGTTAACCGCAATACGACGTGGAATGCGGCGTTGATTAAGTCGCTCTCGTCAGGTGACCAGATGACGGCGCGCAACCCGTACGCCGCGTACTCCATCGAGTTTGAGCCCATCTTTAAGCTCTGGCTCGGCGCGAACTACCGGCCGAAGTGCGATTACGACGATGAAGCAGTGTTCCGGCGATTCAACATTGTGCCGTTCAACGTGCAAATCCCAGAGGAAGAGCGCGACCGAGGGCTAAAGGACTATTTCAAGAACGATGAAGAGGCCCGGAAGGCTATACTCGCGTGGGCCGTCGTCGGTTGCCTTGAATGGGTAAAGAGAAGCGAGGGAGGTGCTGATGGCCTCCAAGCGCCCGAAGAGGTGTCGGCGGCAACCAATGAGTATCAGCAAGCAATGCACCCGCTCTACATTTTTATCAAAAGTGAGTGCGAGGTCGGCATAGATGAGAAGACCGGCAAACCCTTCGAAGTGAGCGTCGATGCTCTTTGGGATGCTTTCACCTGTCCCAAAAAGTACTATTATACACGCTCTTTGCAGTCGATTGTGCCGTCAAAGAAATCCTTTGGAAGGCACCTCAGCAGCTTCGGGTTCAAGCGACGACGCGAGACTAAAGGATGCAGGGAATATTACTGGGTAGGATTGCGATTACTTGAGGAGGGTGAAGATAACTCTGCAAACGCGCCGCCCATCGGCGCGGCGTGTTCACGTCCCGATGACTCTTTATCTCACTTAAGTACGGAAAGTCCTCTTAAAAGGGACGATAACAATAACTTTCCTGTAAATGAGGGTGGTAAAGGGACATCGGGTCATCATCCGAACGAGGAACCTGGGCAGAATGCACCAATCGCTGACGGCCAACAGTTGGACAGCGCACCTGAAGACTTATCGGAGATTCCTCAACTCATCCACGACTTCCTAATGGTTGTTAAACAGCAACAGCACGGCAAAAAGCTTCGACAAGACTTGTTACGCTCAATGGTCGCCAACAGAGTGAACGATTTGAGCGACAACCGGTACTCCTTAGAGACAATCTTAGCTGACTACGACCGGCTAATTTCTGAAACTACAGTCATTGGCGCTCTTGTTAGCTCCATATGTGGTGGCGAACCTTTGGTACGCTGCTCGAACAGCGAAGCAGACGTCTCAACGCGAGGCGGTGATTCGAGCAAATGAAGAATCGCGTATGCAAGGGAGATTTCCCTGCTTAGCATGGCGCAAGGCAACTTGGCGACGTACCTAAGCTACAGCAAGGTCTCCGCATATTAAGGCTGCTTGCTCCAACACAGTCTCTGTCGCCTTCTGCTGCTTATCAGGAGGATACCCATATTTCTTCAAGACTCGTTTTACTCGTACTCGTAAGAGGGCTTGCACATTCTCCCTTAAAGTCCAGTCAATAGTCACGTTGTTACGAACCGTTTCAACAAGCTCCTGGGCGATTGTGCGCAGTGTGTCGTCGCCAAGTACTTGCACAGCACTATCATTGGTTTCAAGTGCGTCATAAAATGCAAGCTCTGCTGGACTCAAACCAAGTTCTTCACCCCTGCGCTGTGCCTCGCGCATCTGTTTAGCAAGCTCAATTAGTTCCTCGATGACTTGCGCGGTTTGTATGCTTTTATTCTGGTAGCGCTTGATGCTCTTTTCGAGCATATCAGCGAATGAACGGCCTTGCACGACGTTTCGTTGTGAAACAGTGCGTATTTCGTCATTCAGAAGCTTTCGCAGCACTTCGAACGCGAGGTTCTTTTGCGGCACTCCTTTAACCTCTTCAAGGAACTCGGGGGAGAGTATGGATATAATGGGTTTTTCAAGTCCCAAGACGCTGTATACGTCAATAACGCCACTGGGCACGACAGCTTTCGATAGTATTTGTTTCACTGCGGTATCCAGCTGCTCCTGCGGCCTGCCTTCGGTCACGGTCGTCTTTATTATAGCTGCCCTTACCGCTTGGAAGAACCCCACGTCGTCCCGAATCTCCAGGGCTTTTTCATGAGGCACCGCAAGCGAAAACGACTTTGAAAGTTCGCTTACGTGCTGCAGGTATCGCGCCTTTCCATCTTCTTGCTGGAGAACGTGTTCCATCGCCGTGGGGATTAGTCTGAGTTTTTCTCGCGAACTCGCTGTAAAGAACCGGCGGTAGTCAAATCCATAGAACATGTCGCAGACTATTTCGTACTTTTCAAGCATTATAGCAACCGCTTCTTCCTGAGGGATGCCCGTGTTTTCTCTGTCTCGTTCGGTGTACTCAGAGAGCGCCTTTTTCAGTTCATATGCAATCCCGATGTAGTCAACGACCAAGCCGCCTTGCTTATCCTTGAACACTCGGTTCACACGGGCGATTGCCTGCATGAGGCCAAGGCTTCTCATCGGCTTATCGACGTACATAGTGTGGAGGCTTGGCGCGTCGAACCCCGTTAGCCACATATCTCTCACTATCGCGAGTCGCAGCTCGTCAGAGGGAGCTTTCATACGGTCTCCCAGCTTACGCCGTCTCTGCTTGTTTCGAATATGTGGCTGCCATTCAACAGGGTCGCTTGCGGAGCCGGTCATCACGACTTTGATAATGCCTTGGGCATCATCATCGCTCTGCCATTCAGGGCGCAAAGCGATTATCTCATTAAATAAGTCAATACAAATGCGACGGCTCATGCACACTATCATCGCTTTACCTTCGAGCGCCGCAAACCTCTGCTCAAAATGATTTACGATATCTTCAGCAATCTGGCATAACCTTTTCTCACTTCCGACAAGCGCTTCAGCTCTAGCCCATTTGCTCTTCAGCTTCTCCTTCTTCGCTACTTCCTCATTCTCGGTTACTTCTTCAAACTCAGGGTCGATATGTGGGCGTTCTTCCTCATCGAGCTGCAGTTTCGCCAGCCTGCTTTCGTAGTAAACACGGACCGTCGCTCCATCTTCAACGGCCTGCTCAATGTCGTAAACGTCGATGTAGTTTCCAAAAACGGCTAGCGTGCTCTTATCTGTCTTTTCAATCGGAGTGCCTGTAAAGCCGATGAAGGAAGCGTTTGGCAGTGCGTCTCTCATGTGGCGAGCGAAACCGTCGATAAAGTCGTATTGGCTCCGGTGCGCCTCATCTGCGATGACTACAATATTTCTTCTCTCGGAGAGCGTTGGATAAGCTGCGCCTTTCACGTCAGGGAAAAACTTCTGGATGGTGGTGAAGACCACACCACCAGCGGCGACTTCTAAAAGCTCTTTTAAGCCATCTCGCGACGTGGCTTGAACTGGAATTTGCCGTAGTAGCTCATCACAACGACTAAACGTGCCGAACAGCTGGTCATCCAAGTCATTTCTATCCGTTATGACGACAATGGTGGGGTTGTCTAACGCCAGAACAAGTTTTCCTGCATAGAACGCCATAGTGAGGCTTTTTCCTGAACCTTGGGTATGCCACACGACTCCACATCGCTTGTCTCCTTCAGGATGAGCCGCTTTTAGCGTTGAATCAATGGCTTTGTTGACTGCGTGATATTGGTGATACGCTGCTAGCTTCTTTTGTGTCTTATTTTCTTCCTCCTCAAAGACAACGAAGTGTTTAACTAAGTCCAGTAGTGCACGCTTGGCAAGCATTCCTTGCAAAAGAACTTCTATCTGGGGCAACGAGGTTGATGCAAGCTCCACCCCATCAATAGTCTTCCAGGGCATGAAACGTTCTTTGTTGGAAGTGACGGTGCCTGCTCGTGCTTCTGTTCCGTCACTGATAACCAGTATCTCGTTACACTTAAAAAGAGACGGAATTTCCTGTTTATACGTCTCAAACTGGTCGAAAGCAGTCCAAATTGTTGCATCTTCATCAGCTGGATTCTTCAGCTCTATAGCAACTAATGGGATTCCGTTAACAAAAAGGAGAATATCAGGCCTGCGGTTGTAATTGTTCTCAATTACTGTAAACTGATTTACTGCAAGAAACTCATTGTTTTCTGGTCGTGCAAAATCTATTAGCCAAACCTTGTCACCTGCAATGCGTCCATCTTCATTTCTGTACTCGACATCAACTCCGTTAGCAAGCAAGCGATGGAAGGTTCGATTATTTGCGATTAAGTTGGGACTATCGACTCGCAAAACTTGCTTTATTGCATCTTCTTGTGCCTCATGGGGGACGTGCTGGTTCAGTCGGCTAATAGCTACTTGCAGTCTCGCTGCCAACGTGGTTTCAGAGTAACTTAGCCTCTCAGGAGTTGTACCCTCAGGTGCAGGCGCTATGTCTGGGCCGTAGAGCACAGTATATCCTAAATCAGAGAGAATCTCGAGAGCTACTAGCTCTACTTCCGATTCTGTAATTGTTTTCATTCTTGCCAATTTCTTTAGATATCATTAGACGATGTCTTTTCTGTTTCCTTGGCAGAGCCATTTTGGCCAGTTAACACTAAAGATTGCACTTAAGCCGTTTCGCTTGTATTGTGTTTTGTCGAACCCGCGCTGTTAGTGGGATAGTAGACTCCGACACCCAAATGCATCAACTTTGGAAGCAAAATGTCTCGGGTTGTTGCAAGATTTCTAGATTCAGCGTTATTGCTCGCGAATAAGTTATGGACGAGACTCGCAAATACATTGAATTGCTTCAGCGTTTCATCATCAGGCTTTGCGAAAAGGAAGTCGAGAACCGTATCGGGAGGCAAAGCGAGCACTGTTGTTCCAGTGGCAAAGCCTGTCACTCTATCTCTGTAACTTTTCAATTTGAGTAGGTAGTAAATGAACAAGTTAGGTATCTTGGAATTGTTTCGGACGGCAAAAATATGATGCGTGAATAGAATATTCTCTGAATCCAAATCATCTGGGACTATTGCTGGACTGCCGAGAACGTCTCTTCTTTGGGTAATGTCCGTATTTGCAATGACTACGTCGCCAGGCCTTACCTTCTGTTTATCTCTGAATTCGCCAGTATAGTACTTCAGCCCGGTTCTGATGAACCCGTAATCAGGCGATATTGTCGCTAAATTTATCATTGGATTGCCCTGTTGTGACAAGAATTTACCTTTATAAGATATTCCTTTATCTAAGCTGATAAAATCTGCCAACCTCACAGCTTCCCACGCTTCAGGAATGAGTCCCAACTCTGAGTCTTTCATCTTGCCTGCACTCGATTTATAAGGCTCGAGATGTTCATTCGGAAACTCGAAATCGATGAACCAGTGCTTAAAAATAGCTTGCGTCAAGGCTTCAAGCGTCGCATTTATCTTGTCGTTAAGTTCAATTCTTGCATCCAAGCAGTCTAACACATCAGCTATCGCGCGTTGCTGTACAATCGGTGGTAATGGAACGCGGATTGACTTCAATGACGTTAGCGGATGGCTTAATGCGGGAACTCCTGTTGTAGATGTATGCTTCAGTAATTCGCGTTGACCGACAGGCGACCGAAAATAATAAAAAATAAACAGTGGGTCGGCCTTTGTAGAGTCGCAGGTCAATTTCATTTGGCTTTGAGAGATAACGTATCGCTTGTAACTGGAGTTGCTTGGTATGAGACCTATCTGCCCTAATGTCCCTCGATGAGTGAAGACGATATCCCCGGGATATGCGTTCGCGCTCTTTAGTTCGTTTGCTTTTTCCTCGGAGACAAAAACGAAGCCCTCTTCATTAAATCTTTTCTTGCTCAGATTAACGCCTCTGATTACCGGGATTCCGTGTGCAACGAAGTTATCAGTTTTAATATCAGACCCAAAGGGGCCCATTGAAATTGCGTGCGCGGTTTGCGCCTTAATTTCATCTACAGTTGTCCAATTCCAATCACGCGACATAAGCTGTGTATGATTTTGTCACAAGATATTCCCGCCAAAACCTAGCTCACTAAGATTCCGACGAATTCTTGTCTCTAACAGCGCTGATTCCTTGAATTGTCTATCAAGTTCTCGAGTCAACTTCTTAACCTGTTCTTCAAAAGGTTCTTTGTCTTCTTCGCCTCCTAACGGCTCGACGTAACGACCTGGCGTCAGTGCATATCCGCTTAGCCGAATCTCAGTCGCCTTGATACTCTTACAGAACCCTTTGGTGTCTTCATAGTCCCCGTCGATGCTGCGCCACGAGTGATATGCTAACGCTATTCTTTCAATTTCCCCATCAGTAAGTTCTCGATGTCTTCTATCGACCATAGTGCCCACGTTGTGAGCATCAATAAACAGTACCTCTCCTTTTCTGTCTCGGAATTCCCTGTTTTCGCTTTTGTCCTGAACAATAAACCACAGACAGGCTGGAATGGCGGTGTTGTAAAACAGTTGCCCCGGTAACGCAACCATACAATCTACCATGTCTGCGTCGACAATGCCTTTTCTTATCTCCCCCTCGCCCGAGGTGCTGGATGACATTGAGCCATTTGCAAGTACGAAGCCAGCGATTCCTTTGGGCGCTAGATGATGGATGAAATGCTGCACCCACGCAAAATTAGCGTTGTTCTTTGGTGGAGGGCCAAATTTCCACCTGACATCATCAATCAAAAGTTCGCCGCCCCAATCACTGTCATTAAACGGTGGGTTTGCCAAAATAAAGTCAGCCTTCAGGTCCTTGAACGCATCATTATGAAAGCTATTACCCCACCGGATATTGGCATCAATTCCGCGTATGGCAAGATTCATCTTGCACAATCGCCAAGTGGTTTGATTTGATTCTTGTCCATAGATGGCTATACCGCCAATTCGCCCTCCGTGCGCTTCGATGAATTCTTCACTTTGAACAAACATACCGCCTGAGCCGCAGCACGGGTCAAATACCCGCCCCTCGTACGGTTCGAGCATTTCAACAAGGAGACGGACGATACTTCTCGGTGTGTAGAACTGCCCACCTTTCTTTCCTTCAGCGTCCGCGAATTGTCCTAAGAAATATTCGTAGACGCGACCCAGAATATCCTTGCTCCTGCTCTCGCTATCTCCAAGCCCTAAGGTCGCTATCAAATCAATAAGTTCCCCTAGACGTTGTTTATCAAGTGCCGGGCGCGCGTAATCTTTAGACAATACGCCTTTTAGTGAAGGATTGTCTCGCTCAATCGCGGCCATTGCATCATCGACGAATTTGCCTATTTCCGGCTGCTTTGCGTTGTCTAGTAGATAACTCCATCTTGCTTCCTGCGGAACCCAAAAAACATTTTTCGCCCGGTATTCATCGGGGTCTTCGGGGTCGGCCCCCTCCTTGATTTCAGCAACAAGTCGGGCGTGCAATTCAGCGAATGAGTCAGAGATATATTTGAGAAAAATAAGCCCTAACACGACGTGCTTGTACTCAGCAGCATCCATGTTGTTTCTCATCTTGTCTGCCGCTTGCCACAACGTCTGCTCAAAACCAAGGTTTGCACCGTTTGATGCTTTCTTTTCAGCCACGTTGCTCCTCCAACGAATTACGTTATTGATTCCCACTTGTCCATGTAATACGTCATATCGTTCTCTTTCTTGCCGAGGTACAGAGTATCATCCCTTATCTTGATATTGACGCGATAGCGCTGCCCCTTGCTCACGACTAAGATGTTTTTCTCGTCGATATTCTTTTGAACCTCAAGATATGGCAGCACCAGGAAATGCGTATCGTTGCCTCTCAGTACGAAAATATAAAACGTGTTGTAGCGATTATGCTTCTCAAACGAACTGATGCGGAGGTCAAAAACGTAATTGTTAAACTTATTCTCGTTCGCGGTCTTGACCTGGATATTGTAGAGGCGCTCCCCCTTAGTGGCGACAATATCTAGACCCTCATCAACGTTCATTATGCTAGCGTTATAGCCGCGAAACAGTAGCTCACTTACCACAAGGTGCTCGCCAGCTTTGCCGATATATTGCGTGCTTATTTGCTCTCTGGATTCTTGAGCAGCTTCCTCCTCGATTTCTTCTTCGTTCTGTTCCTCCTCTTCATAATCTGGATTTAACGAATAAACGGCTTGCTGGACTCTGATAAATGCTGACTTATTTTTCCTCCGTTTCATATCGCCAGTTATCTGGGTATTCATCGTGCGCTCGGGCGTAGCACCTGAAGTCTCGATGAGCGCCTCTTCTAGAGCACGTTTCGTAATTTCCTTATAGTGTAGTGGTTCCTTTGCGTCTCGTAAAACTTTAACAGCGGCTCGTTTGAATGAAGTCATTTTCCTCTATGTTTGAAATAACGTGTAATGTTAACTGGTTTGGTTCATTAAGATTGCGCATTCGACCAGAAGTAGTCAATGAGCTTCTCGGCGCACAATCTACTATAGAATCTGCTCAAGAGGAAACAGCTTTCCCTTCGCTTCGCCGAATATGAATGAGTCCCTAGTCTTCACTCGCCCTCAACATTCATAACATACCAAAACGCTTTTAGTTTTTCACAATTCTCAAAAGACCATATGACTTCACTGACTTTCTATGGCGGGGTCAATGAAATCGGCGGAAACAAAATACTAGTCGAAGATGAAGACACACCGCTGTTTCTAGACTTCGGCATGAGCTTCAGTCTCGCCAACCAGTACTTCGACGAGTTCATGCAGCCGCGCAAGTGCAATGGCATCGTCGACCTTCTCGAGTTCGGCTTGCTTCCTAACTTAGAGGGACTGTACCGGTGCGATTATCTCGAGCACTGTCAGCTCGTCTCCGGAGATACGCCGAAGGTTGACGGCGTGCTTCTCAGCCACGCCCATATGGACCACAGCTCTTACATCCACTATCTTAGAGAAGATATCCCGATTCACTGTTCGCAAGCTTCTAAAGACATTATGCAAGCCCTTGACGAGACTGGTTCTACAGGGACTTGTGAACTCATTTCACTGAAAGAGTCATTTAAAACTTACATAGGCAGCAAGGGCGTAGAATCAAAGCTACAAGGTGAAAAAACAAAGAAGCCCCGCTCATACAACGTTGTTGAAGGCATTTTTGATGCTGGAGGGCTTGACGTAGAAGCGCTGCCTGTTAGCCACTCACTCGAAGGCGCGACTGCCTATATCTTGCATACAAGTGCAGGGCCAGTCGTCTATACAGGCGACTTTCGATTCCACGGTTACAAAAGAGACGAGACACGAAAATTCGTTGAACGGGCCGCGCAAGTGGAGCCTGTTGCGATGATTTGCGAGGGCACGCGTGTCAATTCGACGCAATCCGATAGCGAGGAGCGGGTCAAAGAAGTAGCGAAAGAACGCGTCGCAAAGACAGATGGGCTCGTAGTGGCTAACTTTCCGGTGCGAGATACAGACCGCATGCAGAGCTTCTTCGAGGTCGCAAGGCAAACTGACAGGACATTGGTTATTAATCTGAAGCAGGCTTATTTGCTCGAACTATTTAGCAAGTCAGGCATCGGGACGCCGAGAATCGATGATGAAGATATTCGGATATACATTCCGCGAAAAACGTGGGGGGTCTACAGAGACGACCGGTTCTCAGAGAAGATTCAACGAGAGGATTACGATTATTGGGAGCGTGAGTTCCTCGACCATCCCAACGCGGTCACTGCGCAAGACATTAAGGAAAGTCAGAGCGAATACATTTTCCGGTGTGACTTTTTTGAGCTTAAAGAACTAATCGACATCAAACCAGAGGCAGGCAGCTGCTACATCCGAAGCGTGTGCGAGCCGTTCGATTTGGAGATGGAGCTCGATTTAAAAAAGATAGAGAACTGGCTGACGCACTTTGGGTTGTATCCATATACTCAAATACACGCATCAGGGCACTTAAACTACGATGAGATAAAAGAGGTGGTCGATACGATTCGGCCAAAAGTTTTGATTCCCGTGCATACTCAGCATCCTGAAGTCTTTAAAAACTTCCACGACGATGTGATTCTTCCACGAGTAGGCGCAGCGGTTAACATCTAACCTTTTTTAAGGCGGAATTGTGTTTCGTGCGCTACCTTGCACGCCGTTGATTTCTTCGTAAATCTCAAGCACAGAAATCGCAAGTTTTTCCGCGTCGTGCGTGCACATCACCTGGTGGAGCACGTCAATAATCTTGCGCAGCGGAGGCTCGACAGCACTTTCCGGGTCTAGGCGCCTACATGGCCCTACTAGAATTGATGTGACAAAAGCAGCGAGGGTTTGGGCAAGCTGTTCTTTCAACTCAAGCGCAAACGTTCGCAAATACGACCCTTCAAGCCGTTCGGCTCTGGCGAGGCAGTAGCTGCAGGTCGCCCCGTATATTACCACATACTTTAGCTTAGCGTCCAGCCGGGCACGTTCCACGCTCTCAATCAGTTCTGAAAGGGGCACAGCGTGAAGGTAAGCAGCGAACAGGTTGTAGACGGCCTGATTTGTGTCGCCTACGCTAACCTTTGGTTGAGCTTGCATGCCTGCTGTTGTGGCACTCGAGGTAATAATCCTGCGGCGAGAATGTCCTGAAAGTAAGAATTTTCGCGCTAGTTGATGCTCCACATGCAAAAGCGATTAAAATGCGCGACAGCTTTGCAATTTAAAAAAACGTATATTATTAAAAAAGGTAATACACAGCCAAGAGGACGAATGTGTGCGGCGCGTTGGAACGTCTAAGATTACCAAACTGAAAGCAAAAGCCGGCATCGTCTATCCGCTGATTCGACTGCCGAAGACCTTCGCAGACGAAATTGGAAATGTCGCAGAGATATTTGAGACTCAGCACAATAACAGACGGGCGCTCCTCGTCACTTTCAATGACGGGATATGGCCTTCTGAAGTTATACAACCGAATTCAAAAGTTATACAACTTTTGCCTGAAGTTATACAACCACACTGTCGGCAAGACCTAAAAGCTCGCCTGTGTGAACTAGAATCTCAAATCGCGGAACTTAAATCACTTCTTCAGAAAAACGCAAATCAAAAAGCTCCCCAGAGCCCTCTAATTCATCAAAGCACCCAAAAAACCAGTGGGCTCGGCCGGATTCGAACCGGCGACCTCCGCCGTGTGAAGGCGGAGGTTTTGGAGCATGCTGAGTCGTTTTTGCATGCTCGGCCTGAATCATCCAAAGCGTCTGTCGGCGCGATAACGACCAAAAATGCAAGCGCTCCTTTGTGTATAGTTTGATAAATACGCGTAGGCAATCCGGCGAGAGCTGAAAACTGATATGGTAGCCTTACGGTTGGATATTGATAGCCTGCCTTTGCATGATGAAGTGAGATTTTACTTCGGTGAATTTCTGACACTACAGCTTGAGGCATGCTGAAGCTGTTGTCGTATAATCCTGTGGCTAGCATAAAGGCCTGTAGTCTGCGTCTGAGCTTAATCGTTGTGATTCCGAGTCCTTCACGCGTGACAGCGTGTGCGCTTGTGCATTCACGTTCTATCTTTCTGCGCAGGCTGGTCGGCTATGGTCCGCCGCATAATCTAAGCGATTGCCCTTCATCGCTCAGTTTCACTACCTACGCGAACACGTTTGGATCCGATGAACCTGAACCACTCGAGAGCGCATGTATCACGCGACCGTGTGGGCGGACCCCGCGCATACTTATGACGCCGACGCCGTCGCATTTGTCATCGTCGTTGCCGGTCCCACCGTCTGCACCGCCGGCGGCACCCACGAGCCGTTCAGCGCGGCTTCTTGCGGCCAGTACAAGCGTAGGGCGAGGTAAAACTGGCCTGACGGAGCGGGGAGCCAGTTGGATTCTTTAGCTGGACCGGGTGACGCGTGTTGGATGTAGATATCGAGCGACCCATCCGGGTTGCACGTTAAGTTGCCGAGATGTGGTGAGATCGCATACCGGTTGAGCGGGTTGGCTATAAGGAAGTATTCGGTGTTGTACATCGTCAAGGACCAGAACGCGTTGGCAGGCGGGAGTTGATTCTTGGCGAAGTACAAGACGTAGTCATTGGCACCGGAGTATGAGGTCCCGGTCGCGTTGGCAGTCGAGTACGAATACAGCGCGTCCTGCGGGAGGTTAGCAAAGCTGCCGACCCGCGCGGTGCCTGCGCGGAGCGTGTAATTTGTCCCATAGGTGCCGACGTTATAGCTCGCGGTCCAGCCGTTGTTCTCGACCTCGCCTGGCGGGTTCACGCTCGCCGCGTAGACTTGAGCGATCCCGTCTTGAAAACCCTGCGTGATCGCATTCTGCGTCGTGGTGTTCAGACCGCTCCAGTTAAAGGGCGTGCCCGGAACGATGCCGATCCGTGCGATCTGGTCAGTGACGGGTTTGTCTGCACTGTTTGGGGGATTGCCCTGCATGAGTGTTGCCATCGTGTTAAAAAACGTGTCGGGAGTCATGTTTGCGACCTGTTGGAATGGATTGGCTGTCGTGTTCACGTTCGGGTTCACGGACACGTTGGTCGGCGGGGCGTAGTTCGTGTCCCACGCGCTCAGCGGCGTCAGCTTGAATCCATCCTCAAACGCCACCGCCGAAGGGAGGTCGGCAGGACCATTCTGCTGTACTCTCGCGGCGATGAGGACGGTGTTGGTCGGCGACTGGAGCTTCGTCACGTTTGCGGGGAGGGTGCCGTTCCACCCCGGACCGACGATGGCGAAGTTGCCCGATCCGTTCCCGGTTGTGCGCGGTCCTAGCCCTGCAAAGGAGTTCTGCCAACCATCGATGAGCTCTGCCACATAGAACCGCCCGTTCGCCTCCGGAACGGTCAGCACCATTGGTCCTTTGGTCAAATTGAGCCATCCTGACGTATAGAGCAAGTCGACGGTCGGAAGATTAACGGTCGTTGTTTGTGGTGTGGCCGGTATGCTCGACGTCGTGATCTCGTTGATAGGTGCCCGACCATTGCCCGAAGGCGCCGGCACTGCAGTTTGAACATTTTTTACGGCATCAGCTATGACGAGGGGATAGCCGTAGACGTACGCTGCCGCCGCAATCTGCCGTGCCTCCGCCGGTGTCGGCGAACCGGTCGTGGTGGGGATCGTGATTCCATCGATCGTCTGGTTAGTAGATACGCTCTGGGTGGTCGAGATGACGTACCCAACGCTGGAGAGTATTATGACAATAATAACAACGATGCTCAGCTTCCAGAATGGTTTCATATGGGGTTAGCGTTGGGTAAGTGTTTAAATAGATTATGAAATGACGTTGTCCTTTTTTTCTCCTTTTGCCCACCACTAAAAAGGATCTTTTATTGTTCATTATAAATCGACAGACTTATGGTGGATATCTGCCATTATAAAGGTAAGCTTATGGTGGTAGAATGGTCATTCAGACTGACATAAGCGGCGATGTTGCTCTCGATCGACACGCTGTTGGATATGTTCGAATCTCCACCAGAGAACAGAACGAGGAGACACAGCTTCAACCCATTCTCGCACGCGGCGTGCCTCGTGAGCAGATCTTCATTGACGCCACAAGCGGCATCAAGCACGCGGGTGACCGCCCGGGCTTTCGTGCGCTGCTTGAGTTCGTCCGAAACAATGAGATCATCACCCTTTACGTCTTTGAGATCTCCCGCATCGGCCGCTCATTCCTAGAGACGCTGGACGTGGTGAGGAGACTTGAGGAGGAGTGCGAGGTTATTGTATGGTCACTCTCGCCAAAGGAATCGTGGACACAGACAACAAACCGCTCTATTAGAAACCTTATGCTGGCTATTTTTTCGTGGGTGGCAGAGCGTGAGCGAGAGAATCTGAGCGAGCGCACAAAGGCGGGGGTTGCACGGGCGCGAAGCGAAGGCAAGCACATCGGACGGCCCTTTCGGGACATCAACTGGCGTAAGGTAGACGAGTACAGGAAAAAAGGCTTGTCGTGGTCGGCTGTTTCGAGGGTGATGGGCATCCCGTACAACACCTTGCTCGCAGCAAAGGCTCGAAGGTCAGAAAGAGAGGCTCAGTGAGTGAAGACGCCTTTTTAGCAAGTCTCTTTTTCCAACCGCCCTGCGGCATGATGTGAGCTCGAGTGAACGTTCCCAGTTGACGACGCAAACAGACAGCGAAGAGCAGGTCAAGGAACTCGCAAATAGGAATAGTTAAGCCAACCTTCGCGTCTTGCATAAGAGTGTGACTAAAAAAGTGACTAACAGCAACGGCGACGCTAATGCAACCGTCTCGACAAACGGCTGGACACTCGGCTATCATTCTATAACTGCAAGTCTTGCAGGCGCCTATTTTGCGTCGACCGGCTTCACAGTCACCGCACCACAATGAACGACGGCGTCCCCCGTGATTATTACGACCTTTTGATTCGTACTTCATCCCCCCATAAGTAAAAACAAATAACGTAAAACGGCGGGTGATAGCTTAACTGTGGTTTTAGCTGTCGCACGCACAACCCGGCTTCATGGGCCTAAAGGGTGCCCCGCAAGTGGTTGAATAAATGAAAAACCGTTAGCGCCTTCTGCTTACGACATATGCAGCGACTGCTAGCCCGACCACGGCGAATGCGACCTCAAAGCCGGGTATAAGACTTCCCCCGCTTGAGTTGCCGATGGCGTAGACGTTGTGGTCAGCGCTCCCTACGTATACTATCCCATTAACGACGGCGGGGGACGAATACACGTTGTCTCCGGTCGTGTAATTCCACAGCTTCACCCCGGTGGTGGCGTCGAGGGCGTAGACGTTGCGATCAAGACTCCCTACGTATACTACCCCGTTTGAAACTGCGGGGGACGAATACACGAAGTATCCGGTCGTGAAGCTCCACACTTTCGCCCCGGTGGTGGCGTTAAGGGCGTAGACGTTGCCATCCATGCTCCCTACGTAGACCACCCCGTTTGAAACTGCGGGGGATGAGTCAACGTTGCTTCCGGTCGTGTAATTCCACAGCTTCGCTCCGGTGGTGGCGTTAAGGGCGTAGACGTTGCGGTCACTGCTCCCGACGTAGACTACCCCGTTTGAAAACGTGGGGGAGGAGTCAACGTCGTTTCCGGTCGTGTAGCTCCACAGCTTTGCCCCGGTGGTGGCGTTAAGGGCGTAGACGTTGCGGTCACTGCTCCCGACGTAGACTACCCCGTTTGAAAACGTGGGGGAGGAGAACACCCACCCTCCGGTCGTGTAGCTCCACACGTTCGCCGCGGTAGTGGCGTTAATAGCGTAGACGTTGCCGTCGCCGCTCCCCACGTATACTACCCCGTTAACGACGGCGGGGGAGGAAGACACAGGACCTCCAGTCGGGAAGATCCAAATTTTCGCCCCGAAGCTCCACGCTTTCGCCCCGGTAGTGGCGTTAAGGGCGTAGACCTTGTGGTCCCAGCTCCCTACGTAGACGGTGCCGTTGGCAACGGTGGGGGAGGAATACACACGGCCTCCGGTCATATAATTCCACAGCTTCACCCCTGTGGTGGCGTTAAGTGCGTAGATGTTGCCGTCACTGCTCCCCACGTAGACCACCCCGTTAACGACGGCGGGGGAGGAAGACACAGGGGCTCCGGTCGTGTAGCTCCACGTCAGCTTGCCATTAGACATGTTGCTCCCTGCCACAACGCTCACCAGTCCTGCAAAAAGGACGGCAACGAGCAACACAATGACAGCAAAGGAATACAATTTTGAGAGCCGCATTATTGCCCCGCAAAAAATTTGACGCCTAAAAACGTGTCAGAAGACACGATAAAGGCTGCGGTCTGAAACTGATGGCGAGAGGCAGCGCGTTCTGTATTGTGGGGAATACCGCCGTCCGCGTTATATCAGAGACTAGCCCGGCCGGACTTACTGCGAAAAGCTCAACGGGGTAGGGCAACTGCTGTAACGTACGAAATTTGTAATAAAACTTCAAATAGATTTTAGTTATACCTATAAAATGCCTCGGTTTTGTAGTTCTAAGGCTGTGACCGCCCCTGTTGCATGGGTCGATGCTTGGTCCAAATAAGTTTTCCTTACTAGAAATAAGTGGGGCGGTTACCAGCCTTAGTTGTGCCACACTTTCGCTCTGCTTTTCGCTAAAAAATTACCCGATATACCCACCATCTTCCTCCGTGAACAACGATCGCGTAGAGGTCGATGAACTCATCCTTGAAATCGCGGACTACAAAAACGACTATGCCGATGTGGCCGCCGAAAAACTTTTTAGGAAGTGCTCGACCAGTTGGCAAGCTTATCAATACCTGCAGGACCGCGTGCACGATGCATGGTTACCCAACAGCGCACGTCAACAGTTACGACGGATCATCAAAAGGATCCAAGTGCAAATCCATCAAAGTCGGGAATACGGGTGGGCGTATGAGTATTCATAAGCGTATTAAAACTCGGCTAACACTCGCCGCCCAGAAAAAAGGCCATTTTAACGCTAATATCGTCATTAGAAAAAATCACACATGAAATATGGCATGCAGTCCATGTGACTAGCACCGAGTAGGAGGGAAAAAATGCTCACCAAGGCGTTAGTTTTGACGGATGGAGAAGCGGACTTGCTAAGCCGTGCACTTGAAGAAGTGAAGACCAAAACCTTAGAGGAGTCCCAGATTAGCCTCGATGATGTGGGAGCTCTCAACGCTCTCGTCTCACATTTCATGGACGCGGAGAAGGTAGAACCGGATAAGGAAGCACGTCAAATATCTGGTAACCCATTGAGCAAACGCCTTTTTCTGGGGCATATTATCGGTAGGGAAGGCAGCACGGACGCGGCGAGCGGGTCTCAGGGCTGACCTCGCCTCTTAGTTCAATCTTCGATCCGTCTCTTTCTCCATATGCTTTTTATGCGCCGGGCGCCCCATCAGGGGATCGGGCAATAACTACCGCAATTTTGTTAGGGCGTGATGATCTTTTACCAGATGATCTATCGTGCGCGATAGAAGCATCACTAACAGAACAGCAACTTGCCAACAAATTAGGAGTGTGCCCCACAAGCTACACTTAATCTCATATCTTTTATGTTAGAGTTACGCGGTGCTGTTTTGTCGCTCTGTATATTTCGCTCCGTTGCCGATTCTGGAGAGTTTCATCCGAGTTACCGGAGCCGTCAGCTTCTTTTTGTTATACCACCTCAGGCAGAGCGCCAGAAATCCCAAGACCTATTCACGATGACGGTGATATGGTAATGGAAACAAAGATTTGATCGTACTGCATGTACTCGTTATCGAAACCTGCCCAGTATCCTGTTCCTTTAAAATATGCGTCATTAACTGTGCTTGGCGTGTGTCCTAGCGCAACGGCAGCTGCATTTTGTCCGAAGTGAGTTTCAAGAGAAGGAGTCAATATCGTTCCGTTATTAGCTGAGAACGATGGATCTGCTTGTGTAGCGAAAACCGCACTTGCATTAGCGACGCTACCTTCGTTAATAAACCATACATTCGTATAAGTGGAGCTGTTTGCTTTGGGGGTCATAGCAATCTCAGATGAAAGGATATTAGCCCCACTAGAAGCATTCATTCGAGTTATTACCCAAGTACTCCCATACTCTGCGTTAAGTGCTGGTTCCAGCTTGGTGAGTAGAGGGTCAAAACTACTTGACGACGCTCCACTCGGTGTCGCCGTCGGCGTTGACGGTGCTGCGGTCGGTGTCGCTGTAGACGAGCTTGAGTTATTCCCTCCAATAGCCGCACCAACTATCACAAGCAGCAAAAACAAAACGACTATTCCACCTAAGATTTTAATGCTCCTCCTCATTTTTTCAACCTCCCTTTATAAGTAAAAACAAATACGTAAGACGGGGTCAATGAAGCTTAAGAAGTGTTATTTGTGGTCGCGCAGCAGCCGAGCACCGCGATTATAAGCACCGCAAGGACGCTTAGAGCGGGAGTCGCTCTTATGTGCTTCATAATTGCCCTCTATTACATGTATTGCGTCTCAACGACCCATGCGTTACCCACGTTAGCGTCTTGATAATACGCGATCATTTTGTAGTCATTATACGCGTTGTCGCCTTGCCAACCTTGTGTTATAGGATGATTAAAAACCGGAGCTGTCGTCCTCGCAACGTACCCCGCGTTTGTCGCGTTCGTTACCGCTGTTTGATATATCTGCGCTGCTTGACTCTGTGACGTGCAAATCTCAAGCGTTATCGTATTAGGCTCCGACTGAGGCGAGGAGAAATTGCGAACCACTCCGACATATAAATCGTTACCGTTATCGCTCGTCGTTTTGTAAAAGGACGTCACTACGACGCCGTGAGTCCCATAAGCTGTATTATAATAACTACTATAATCGGTCGCGTTTTGAGTGCTACCAGATTGTGTGGATTGAGGGCTACCAGAAAATGCTATTGCTGCCACAATGACTAGTACGACGAGCACACAATCCCGTACAAGATGTATCGCTTCTTAAATCGCCGTTGTGGCTTGGGCGGTGGTTCGTATAGTGTTTGATAATCTGACGACCCTTGAGATGCCGACGGCGGAGGTGCCGACGGCGATGTCGACGCACTTGCAAACGTCTTACCGCATTTTGCACAAAACGAGGCGCTGGTCGGATTAGCTGCACCACAGAATCTACAATACTTTTGCTCGTCCATTTACGTATCCCCCCTTTTGATGGAAAAACAAATCAAAAGCGTAAGCGGGGGCCAATCAAGCTTAAGGATTGCTATTTGTGTCGCAGAAAAAAAGAAAAAAAAGAGTTTTTCACTCCCTCTACTGACCTAGCACGGTAATGACGACATTGTCGCTTTGTCCGACACTTGCTGCTACTAAATCAGAGTTGAACCCTGACCACGATCCGTCAGCGTTGTAGCTACCTGTGAAGCCGTTGTTCTCAACAATGGAAACAGCAGTTGGCATATAAAGTAGAGCTGACGCGGTGCTGTCTGTCTGAACGATGATCCCGCCGTATGTCACCCCGTCCTTCGTCATCATCCCATTGTATATCGGGTATCCGTCTGGCGTTGTTCCATTCTGCGTGAAGTGCCGAGTTATTGTGTCACCTTGGCCTTCCAAGTTAGATTCGAACTTTGCTAGCTGGGCCGCTGTCAAAGGAGTTATTCCCGCTGACGGTTGCGCTGTAGGCGCTGCCGTTGGCGCTGCCGTAGGTGCTGCGCTCGGTGTTACGACGCCAGAATTGCTTGAATTACTGCCGCCCCCTCCGAGTGCCACGACAACGGCTCCGATTAAAAGTAGAACAATAAATCCAGCTGCAATCCGTTTTCGGGTTATCCGTATCCCAAGTACATCACTTTCCTTGCGTGGCGGTGGTGGTGGCGATGGCGAAGTCGGCCTGACAACCGATGTCAACGCACTGGCAAACTCTCTACCGCACTGTGCACAAAAAATGGCTCTTGTCGGATTAACAGCCCCACAATATCTACAATACTTTTGCTCATCCATTTGTATATCTTCCTCGCTAATACGTAAAAACAAATTCAGCTTCGGCGGGTAATGCGTAATACTAAACACACAGCATCAAGAGCATCGAGCGCGTACACGGCCTCGAAACTGGGAGTCGCGTTCGAACTACTTGGAGCTGCACTCGCTTGAGCGACGTTCGCTATCTAAGTACTCGCCCGTTTTGGCGTTATCGTTTGCGTCGGTGTTACCATTGCCATCGGCGTTATCGTTGGCGTCAGCGTTATCATTGCCGTCTGCGAACCGCACGCTGGGGGCTTACAGACCTCGCACGGTCGATAGCCTGCAGCGCAGGCGTCCCCAACCGTGGCAAATGTGATGAGATTCTGTTGTAAGATCTTCTTGGCTTCGGGGCACCACGGATAGTGATAGACGTTTGAGTTAACGCTTCCTACGAACGGGCCAGTATAAGATTGCTGCTGAAGAATCGTCGGTTGCTCGTATGAAAGAAAGATCGGGTGCGCTGCCGTTGTTGATTTGACCGTCACTACGCTGGCCGTTGACGGGGTACTTGCCGTTTGAGTTGGGATGCTGCCAGCCAGCCCTACTGCCAGAACGGTCACAAGAAAGAGCGCGATGCAAACAATCGCTACTTTTTTTATCGTTCCTCTTATCATTCCTTTCGCCTTCTTCCGTTCAGTTAAATTTGAGAATTTAACAAATTGCGTATCCAAGCAGCTCTTGATGGCTTAAATGTGTCGTTTTGGCGCGGCTAGTCCATAAAAATAGCCAAGATAAGGTCCCAATAGCCAAAGCAACCGCGGACAGTCAAACGAGCGCCATTATGAGGCCCGCGACCGCGACCACAGCGAAGATGCAAAGCACGACAAACAATAGTAACATAAATTTATCGAAACGGTCCCGCCTCCGAGGCTGATTATGCGGCAACTCGTCAAGCCATCCGGTGGCAATAAAGCGCGGCATGCTATCGGTGCTCAGCACCCCTGTATTTCTCTCTCACCCATCTTACGCCGCCTCTAGCATTTTCGACAAACAAAGCCCGCATATCTCGCTTGCCGCCGCATCAAGCAGGAACACGTAGGGACGCTCCTTGCCGTCCTGCCACACTTCGAGGCCATTCTCGTAGACGTGAAAACTGGCGATCTTCGAGAGGGGCACGTTCAATGGCTTATGCCCCGCGAACGGGTTTAAAAATAGGCGTTGGTTGCTTACGATCAGCTCCCCGCGTGACGTTTCAAGCAACTCGTCATGTTTAACGATGTGGCCGCGCGATTGACCCACGCGATAGCGCACAGGAAAGCCCCCCACCTTGATCGGGAGAGGGATCGATACGCCGTGACTCGCTCCCGAATAGCCGAGGTTGACCGTTTTGGTCTCCTCGAGCACCGTCGCTGTTCGATAGTACGCAGTCTCGCCTTTTTTCATGATCGCGTCGGTAACGGTGATAACCGGGAGTTCGGCGCCGGTATACGGAGCTATGGCCGCGGCGTGCGCCTTCTCCGCCTGCTCCTGCGCTAATCGTTGTTGGCAACCGTTACACAGGCCGTCGGCTGCGTGTTCTAAGAAGCCTAACTTATGCCCACACTCTTTGCAATACGTCATTTTTCAGATCCTCCATACCAGTGATTACTTCGAGTTTCCGAGCAACTGCGCTTTTTGAGCGTTGAACTCCTCGTCCGTAATGTGCCCATCGTCGCGCAAGCTTACGAACTTTCGAATCTCGTCTGCAACACTAACACTCGGTGACGAGTTTTTATTCGACGTTTGCGATGGGTTGCGCATCTTTTCAAATTCCTCGATGAATCCGGCTCCAAGTATTCCTGCAGGGAGCGCAATGAAAGCAACGCCAGTAAGGGCGACGACGGAGGCGATAACTTTTCCCAGAGCTGTTGCAGGCACTACGTCACCATAACCGACCGTTGTTAACGTTATAATAGCCCACCACATCGTCTTAGGAATGCTGTTGAAGTCGCCAGTGGGATTGCGGAACTCAACCAAGTACATGAAACTCGCTGCCATGAGAATTACGATCCCGCCTAAAAAATAGACGAGGAACAACTCGCTTCGCCGCGCATAGATCACTCTCTCAACCGTTTCAAAGGCGTCGTTGTACCTTCCAACCTTGAAAATACGAAACACCCTTGTGAGTCGAACGCTTCGTAGAATGAGGAAATCGACGGCGCTGACGCCGGCATATAAGGCGATATATGTGGGAAAAATGGCGACAAAATCGAGGAGGGCATATGGCGTGATGAGATACAGTAACCGACCTATCTTGGGGCGGCTATATTTCTCATCTGCCGTGCATGACCACGCACGCAGCCCGTACTCAACGGTGAATATGATGAGGGAAATCAGCTCGATCCGGTAGAACAGTGAGCTGAATTGGTTGAGTTCTTCGACGGTATCTAGGATTGCGACGGTGACGTTTAAAACAATCAATGCAATGATAAACGCGGTGACCGCTTGTCCTACGGGATCGCCTGAAATGTCATTTAATATGTCGTATAATCGTGCCTTTACGTTATCCAGCATATTATCGCCAGACAAATGAAAGCAGGATACCATAAAGCATCCGATTTGTTCACAGGAGGGCTAGTCTCTTAGCGATGGAACGCCACTAGCCTACAACATTGGCGTCTCTGACAACAGTTGGATCAAAAGCGTGGTTCTATGCCGTCGTAAAAACGTCAAGAAGAGCAACGGTCGCGTATACATCCTTCTTTTGTGCCGAAAAATAACTTATAACATCGTAATATTGGGCACAATCGTAATACTTTAGCCGCATCCGACCACTGACCACGGCCCCGAAAATTGCGGAGCGCGTGACGGCCATAATCACTCGCAAAATTAGTGAAAAAAGTATCCTAAATCGTCCTCTGGTATATGCTCGATTATATCGTTTCAAGAAAAAGAAAAAAAGATGGGCTTACGGTGTTGACCGAAGCCAA
>Ga0326727_10006453_pt1 | contig 32162 bp, 20 predicted proteins | sample MB2enrmetagenome_FD_207643 | JGI IMG/M metagenome (GOLD analysis project Ga0326727, IMG submission 207643) | Lab enriched peat soil microbial communities from McLean, Ithaca, NY, United States - MB29MY | ecosystem: Environmental > Terrestrial > Soil > Wetlands > Peat | place: USA: New York...
AAGAGAAGGAAAGGGACGCGACCGCACAGGCCGCGGCATCGGCCGCTAAACCCCAGTTCCCGCTGGATGCGTTCACGGAATTTTCCGCCGTGATGGTGGGAAGCATCATGGAGCCGGGCGAAGGCACTGCAGAAGGGCACATTTACCGTTCCGGTAAGCTGATGAGGATGGAAGGCCCGGAGGGACACGGCTACTTCATCACCGACTTGAGCACGCGCGAGACGTTCGGCCTCTCGACTGCGCCCTGCGTGCACGACTCCCACCCGTTCATTCGCGCGTCTCCCTTTTCCGCGCTTAAGCCCGGCTCCACGGTGGAGCGTACCGCCACCGGAAAGGAGACGCTGGACGGGCATTCCTGCCAGATTGAGGAGGTTACGATATCTTCCGCGAAGCCGGTGCCCTCCACAGTCAAAATGCGACTTTGGGAGGCGGAGGATCTGCAGGGATTTCCGATCAAGGTCGAATTTTTGCGGCCCGACGGGCACGGCGCGACGATTCGATATAAGAATGTGGTCTTGGGTCCCCAGGATCCGACCCTTTTTATCCATCCGAAGTCCTGCGAAGCCCTGCCAGAGCACCCTAAGAAGGCGCCCGCGAAGGCGACTCCTGCAGCCAAATGACAGACGGTTCCGGGGTTCAGGCGTCAGATCGCAGGGGAAGATCAGGACGAGTTTCTTGAGACTCGATACTGCCTCACTTCATGCCAGTGATAAACTCTGCCCATGTCGGTGATTCGGCAATGGGCCTGCGTACTGTGCCTGGCGGCGAGCGCGCTGGCGGGGACGGCTCCGCCTCCGAACATTATTCTGATCACAATAGACACGACGCGCGCCGACCGTATGGGGTTTCTGGGATCAAAGCGCGGGCTGACGCCGAATCTCGACGCGCTGGCCCGCGATTCCGTCGTCTTTACTCGAGCTTATTCTCAGGCGCCGCTGACGGCGCCGTCGCACGCGACGATTCTTACCGGCACCTATCCGCAGTTCCACCAGGTTAACGACTTTGGCGTGCCGCTGGCGGAGAGTCTTCCTTTTGCGCCTGCGATCCTGAAGGCCCAGGGATATCGCACGGCGGCGTTTGTCGGTGCGCTGGCCCTAGACCCCGAAGTGCTGGTTCCCGGTTTTGGACGCGGATTCGACACTTACGACGCGGGCTTTGCCCAGTCGTCCCCGGGAGCGGACCGCTACCACTCCTTTGAGCGCCGGGGCGGAGAAGTAGTGGCGCATGCTCTGGCCTGGTTGAACAAAGTGGGGTTGAACCAGACTGCATCGCGGCAGACTGGGTTAAACCAGACGCGATTGAACCAAGCCGAGACGAAGCATCCGCGTGGCCCATTCTTCATGTGGGTGCATCTCTACGATGCGCACGATCCCTACGACCCTCCCGAGCCCTACAAGACGAAGTACGCGTCCGCGCCCTACGACGGGGAGATTGCTTATGCGGATTCGGCATTGGGAAAGCTCTTGAGCGGGTTGCGGCGACGCGGCCTCTACAATGGCGCGGTCATTGCGCTGATGGCGGATCACGGTGAGTCGCTGGGGGATCATGGAGAAGAGACGCACGGGTTTTTTCTCTATGACGAGACCATCCACGTGCCGCTGGTGATCAAGTTGCCCGGAGCGGCCTCGGCGGGAATGCACTTGTCAGAAAGAGACCGTGCGCAAGCGCTTGCGGCAGGAAGGCGAGTGGACGCGCGGGTTGGACTGGTGGATGTGCTGCCGACAATTCTGCAGGCGGCGGGGATTGCGGTTCCGCAGGAGGTGCAGGGCGAATCGCTGCTGGCCTTAATGGAGCCGAAGCCAGAGTCCGCGGAAGACAAGGCTCAAGTGGAGAGCCGGACGGCCGCGCCTGATCGCCAAGCCTACGCGGAGACCGATTATGGTCATGATGCTTACGGATGGAGTCCGCTGCGCGCCCTGCGCACGGGAAAGTACCTATATATTAAGGCTCCGCGGCAGGAACTTTATGATCAGTCGGCTGACCCGAAAGCCGAGCATGACCTGTCTATCACCTCCACAGCCGTAACCAGCACGCTGGCTGGGCGGCTCGATGCGTTCCGCCAGCAGACGAGCAGCAGCCGGGAAACTCCCAAGGCATCGTTTAGTCCAGAAGCGCGGCAGAAATTGGCGGCGCTCGGCTATGTCGCCACCGATCCCAATGCCGCGGGACCCGGGAAAGACGATCTGGGCGCGGATCCCAAGGATAAGATCGAGGTGGGCAACCTGCTGCATCGCGCCAATATGCTTCGCGAAGAAGGACACTGTGATCAAGCTGTTCCGGTCCTGCGGCAACTGACCGAGAAAGAACCGGGCATGGCCCCTCTGTACATGAAATTGGGCCAGTGCTTCATGTTGATGAACGACTATACCCAAGCGGTTCCGGTGATGCGCAAGTACGCGCAATTGGATCCCGAGTCGGCAGACGCGCATTATGAGCTGGGCGGAGCGCTGGTGGCGAGCCAGGATTTCGCGGCGGCCGTACCCGAGCTCGAGTTGGCCGTTGCCAAGATACCGCGATGGGAGCGCGCCCGCCTGATGCTGGCCAACGCCTATACCCGGACCGCCCGGGTTCCGGAAGCCATCAAACAGTACGACCAGGTTCTCGAAGTTGCCCCCGACGATTATGTAGCCAACCTGCTTCTCGGGCGAACTCTCATGCTTTCGGGCGACGCGACAGCCGCGCTACCGAAACTCAAGAAAGCGACGGCGCTGCAACCGAAAGAGGCGGAGCCGCACCTCCTGCTGAGCCAGGCGTATTTGAAGATGGGGAGATTTGACGATGCCGCGCGGGAGCAATTCGAGGCTCAACGACTGGGAGGGAAGTGACACCTGAAACTTGCCACGATGTCTGCAATTCGTCAGTTGCTCTGCCTGGTGTGTTTGGCGGCCGGCGCGCTGGCGGCCTCGCCGCCCAATATCATTTTGATCACCCTCGATACGGTTCGAGCCGATCGTATGGGATTCCTCGGCTCGAAACGAGGCTTGACGCCGAATCTCGACACACTGGCGCGCCAGTCCGCGATCTTCACTCGCGCTTATTCGCAAGTTCCGCTGACCGCCCCGTCCCATGCCACCATTCTCACCGGAACCTACCCGCAGTTTCATCACGTAAGCGATTTTCAAGTGCCGCTGGCGCCGGATCTGCCCTATGCTCCAGCCATCCTGCGAGCGCACGGGTATGTCACCGCGGCCTTTGTGGGCGCGATGGTGCTCGACCCCAGTTCACAGTTTGCTCCCGGGTTCGACCGCGGATTTGATCTCTACGACGCGGGTTTTCGCCAGCGCGGTCCGGGAGAAGATCGATACCACACGACGGAGCGCCGCGGCGGCGAAGTGGTCGCACATGCCCTGACCTGGCTGAACCAGCATCCGAAAGGCCCGTTTTTCATGTGGGTGCATTTATACGATGCCCATCATCCGTACGATCCGCCGGAGCCTTACAAAACCAGATATCCTGCCGCGCCCTACGATGGAGAGATTGCCTACGCGGATTCGGCAGTCGGAAAGTTTCTGACCCAGTTGCGGGCTCGAGGGCTCTACGATGGCGCCATCATCGCAGTCATGGCCGATCATGGCGAAGCGCTCGGAGAGCATGGAGAAGACACTCACGGAGTGTTTCTCTACGACGAAACTATCCACGTGCCGCTGTTGATCAAGCTGCCAGCGGAGGATTCGACAGAGAAACGATCGTCGGAAAGATCATTATCTGACAAGTCATACTCTGCAAAGTCACTATCTGAAAAGTCATGGGCGGGAAAGCGAATTGACACTCGCGTGGGTCTGGTCGACGTGCTGCCAACCATTCTGGAGGCGGCCGGAATCGGCGTTCCACCGGAAGTGCAAGGGGAGTCGCTTTTAGGTCTCAGGAAGCCGGCGGCGCTGGAGACGACTGCGTTCGCAGCCCCCGACCGGCCAGCCTATTCCGAGACCGACTATCCGCACCGCGCTTATCATTGGAGTTCGCTGCGCGCCCTCCGCACCGGTAAATACCTCTACATTGGAGCCCAGCGGCCGGAACTCTACGACCAAACCGCGGACCCGAACTCCAAGCATGACCTCTCGTCCGCCTCGACGGCCGTCGCGACCACGTTGGCCGGGGAATTGTCCGCGTTCCGCCAGAGGACGAGGAGCGACAAAGAAGCGCCTAAGTCGGCCGTTGATCCCGAGGCGCAGCAAAAACTGGCGGCATTAGGCTACGTGGCCACAGATGCCCGCGGCTCCAACCTCGATGCGCAGGATACAGGCCCGGATCCGAAAGACAAAATCGAGATTGCCAACCTGTCGAATCGGGCCAACTTTCTGGTGGAGGAAGAGCACTATCGTGAAGCAATCCCTTTGCTGCAACAACTGCTTGAGAAGGATCCGGAAGCCCCGCTTCCTTACACGCAGCTTGGCAGAAGCTACCTGTCGCTGAAAGCGTACGGGAAAGCGCTGCCCGTTCTGCGCAAACTCGTCCAGCTAAACCCGGATTCTTCGGATGCCCATTTTCAATTGGCCGTGGCCTTGCTTGCGAATGGAGACGTGACGGCGGCGGTTCCCGAGTTGGAAATCGTGGTGGAGAAAGCTCCGCGTTCGGATCAAGCGCACCTCATGCTGGCAACCGCCTATGTCCAGACCGATCGCGCCCGGGAGGCAGTTACGGAATGCGAAAAGGTCTTGGAAGTCATGCCCAACCATTATGCCGCCCTGCTGCTCGAAGGCCGAATCCTGGTAGCATCAAAACATCCCGAAGCCGCGCTGGATAAGCTGGAGCACGCGGCGGCGCTCGTACCCAAGGCGCCCCAGCCGCACATAATCTTGTCGGATGCCTATCGCCAGCTCGGCCGGAAGGCCGAGGCCGCAAGGGAAAAAGTTGCCGCCCAGCGCCTGGGCCCAAGCTCCCAGGAATGAGGAGCCGGGCGGCCCACCTTACCGGTTACCGAACTCACAAGGGCTCCCCGTCCAAGCTTCGCTTGGGCGCCGCATTTCATCGTTAAAGCAGCGCCTGATCAAATGGACACAAAGGGATAGCCATGAAGCAACGAACGCCAAGTTTGCCAGGACGAATACCACTCTGTTCGCCCTATACGGAAACACATCACTCTGCATGGAAATTCCCTCCCGTACAGTTGACCCGCCGAGTTTTCCTACGGCTTACAACCAATAGCTGTGGCAGTTGTACCTTCAACAAGCCCTGCCGTGAGGTAGACTGCAGCAGTCGCGCCGAACACCGTCGCCGTGCCATCGGCGAATGGATTCAATCCCCATGAGGCCTTTGATATCGTAAAAGCTATGCCCCTGTCGACGCCGGCGACGACCATATCTTGCTTAGCATACGACCATAGTGCATTGCAGGCCTGCTGCTTCAATGTTGGCTTGGGTTTTGGCGGTTGTGGTTGTTGTGGAGGTGCAGCACCACAGTTGGCCATGACGTAGTTGGTGCATACAACGGTCGCGGCATGCCCCGTCTCGAAAAGCGCGAGAAGTGGCGCACCCCCTTTTATCCCTCCTAAAAATGTGGCCCACCCGCCGACATTGGGCTTTACGCAGTTGTTTGGTCCGTCAACGTCGAGCGAAATAAACTCGCCAACGCTCACCTAGCTCAGACCGTGTGCGTTGATCTAAGTGAGCGATCTACCTCGGTGCTAAAAAGATAGAAGAAAACAACCGCCCAGATGACGGTCAGAACCAACAGCGAAGACGGTACCCATCCAAGGCCAATGCGTGCCAGTTGGGGCAGAAGTACGGGATCGGACGTAGCAGTGTGGATCGCAAACAGCGTACAGGTCATGAACAGATTGCAGATGGAAGAAAGCAAGACCGCCGGCCGCAACTTCCGGAGAAACGGGAGAAAGAACGCTGCAGCTAAGAGCACAAATATGGACACTGCATATGTCAGTTGCGCTCGCCACCACACCACCAGTGCTTCAACTGTCACGTTGTCATGCGGTGCATAGTGCCGTCTAAGAACAATCCAGACGAGCCCGGCGGTGAGGCCGATCATCCCGGGCACAAACTTTAATTTTCTCATCGCTCCGACACCTCAGGGGATCTGACTGCAGGCTTGCATCGCTTGGTCGTAGTCGTTCTTGGCTGCGTTGCGGTCCACGAGATACGAAATCGTGCCGCCAACAGCACCCCAAAGAGCGGCGGGGGCAAGCCCGTTCAGGGCCATGTCAACCCCGCCTGTGAAACAGCCAACGGCTGCACCGCCAAAACTACTCGTGCCTCCGGTGAATTCGGCTACTGTTGTCCCGAGGGCTGCGCCTGCACCACCACCGATGGCACACCCCGCAGCCGCGTTGAATCCTTCCGTCACAAAGAATGTGTACTTGGCGGCCGTAAAGGCGTTGGTGGCTGCGGATGACTTCGCCTGCTGATATTGCTGTTGTGCCTTGTGTTCACACTGCTGACGGGCAGGTGATTTTGGCTGCCCATTGTTTGCGGCAGAAGGTTTCAAGAAGCAAATGGGCCGTGGAAACGTCGCCCGAATCTAATCATCTCTGTCCATCAGCATGAAAAGAATCTTTCGAGAGAAGCTTTTCTCCCAGCCCCAGAGCCCCCGAGATGATCGCAAAATCCGCGATTGCGAATGGCATCGCATAGAAAAGCGTGGGCACTTTTCCATGCGACCATCGAACAGGGACAAAAAACAATGGGACATGGAGCGCTAAAAGGAAAATGATAATCGCCCAGAACCACCCATGCTTCCTCGAATTCCAGCGGAGTTTGATGGCAAGCGTTATCGCTGCTAGGACAATGAAAACTGTCAGTCCCATATCTGCCTTGCCCAAGTAAATGAAGACCAGTTCCACGGGCGCCAGAATGGCCCCAATTTTGAGGCCCGTGTAGTCTACACGTTTTTTTGCCTTGGGCGGATCATACTCAGACATGCTTTTCTCCTCCCTGATCAGTTAGTCCCCGCCATGCATCGTTGATACGTGCTATACGCACCAGCAGCATCGTATATTCCCACGCCAAAAGAGACGGCGTTGCCTAGGAGAGGTATCGCCGGGTGCGCCACTTCTCGCGCCTTTCGAGAAGTGGCCTGCTGAACTGCCGGCACCATTCGCTTCTGCCCTCACTCGACCGGCGGGCAGGTCTTCATTTTCAGGACATCCCACTGGTTGACTCTCACCGCTCCGGTCTCGCCCAGAAAATAGGCGCGGAAACTGCTCCAGCTCCAGAGTTCGGGAGACGGAACCAACCGGCGCTTCAAGGGATTGCGATGCATGTACCGGAGTTTCTCGATCCGTTTATGTTCGCTAAACACGTTGAAATCATAAAACCGTTTCTGCCAGACGTGTTGCGGCATGGACTCGAACAAAGCAGCCTGCGCTGGATTTCGCCGTCTCGCCTGCGCCAGTACCCGTCTGGCAAATCCAAGCTTCACCGCCTGCATCACTGTCGACGGAGTCTGGTGACCGTGGCCGTCCCGGATTGCCCGGCGGGGATGATCCTGTTGGGACTGATCCTGCTGCTGGCATGCGGCGGCGGATCATCGTCGAATCCTCCGCCCATCACGGCTACGGTTACAGTGACCGCAACCTCGGGAACGTTGCAGAACACTGCTATCATTTTGCTCCTGCTGAACTGACGGGTTCTCACCTGACAGCTCAAGCGCCAGCGCAGGCGCAAGTTTTAGCCTCGGTCCTATCGGATTTGCGGGAGGGGCGGCAGTTCATCGAGTTCGGGGAGCAGCAGTTCTTCTTTGTCGGGCTCACGCGACACCACCGCTCTGACGACCCAGGAAACTCACTTCCTCTTCATGCCGAGGGAGGAATGCGAGCGAGGTACGGCGATGATTATTTTTCCTCGCTCTAATGAGGAATCGGAAACGGCCTGTAAGAGAATGCCATCTTCGAACAGTCGTGGTGGGTCCCCCAGACTCACGGCGTCAATTCAAACATCGTGCCCGAGTTATTGGCTCCCCCGCTCGCGGTCACTCCATAGAGCGTGCCCGAGCTAGACAGAATTGGTATCGAGGACTGTGCGCCATCCGTCCCGTTGAAGCTCCACAGAAGTTTGTATTTATAGGTATCGCCATCCACTGCCAGCTCGAAAAGCGTTCCACAACCACCCGGACAGTCTGTGTTACCGCCAATTGCTGTGCCGTAAATGTTGCCAGAAGAATCGAGCGTAACCCCCGTTTCGGGATATTCGCCGCCTTTCTCCGTGGTAAAGGTGTGTAGGATTTTCTTCGTGTAGGTCCCAGCTTTCTTCCCGGTGATCACCGGTGTCAGCTTCCAGACTGTTCCCAGGTTCTTGCTGCCGCCGGTGTAGGTCGCTCCATAAAGGTTGCCCGCGCTGTCGACTGTAACGCCAGTCGGGAAACCCTCCGAGCCGCTGAAGGTGTAGATGTTCTTCTGAAGATAGCCCTGGGAAGGCACAATCTTGAAAACGTTTGCTTGCCCAAGGTTGAAATCCAGATCTGTGCCGTAGAGGTTGCCTTCGGAATCGATGGCCAATCCAATTTGAATGAAGTCATCCGCGTAAATCAACGCTTCATCGTATCCGCCCTGTTGGTCAGGGGACAGTTCGAACACGCCAGCGACTCCGTTACCACCTTCTCCGACCACCACACCGTAGAGATTCCCCGCCGAGTCTTCGACAAGATTCCCGCCCGGATGAAACCCATCCGAGCAAGGCTGTCCAATGTTGTAAGAGCAGAAGCTATAGAGTACTTCCTCGCACCAGCCGCCGCTCGTGTTGCTGCCGCTAGGGCAACCGGACGGAATGGGTTTCGCGAAGATCTCGAATACAGTGCCTAAGTTGCTGCTGCCGCCATAGTAGGTGGTGCCGTAAAAGTTTCCCGGTGTGCGGAGGTGCCCGTTGAGGTAGGACACATTGCCCGAAGGCTGGCTTCCGTCGATGCACTCCGCGTAAGAGCAAAAGTTGTAGAGGACGAATTCGCACCAGCCGTTACCCGTATTCGTTCCGGTTTCACACCCGCCCGCCGGCTCGGGGGAAAGTCCGAAGACTGTTCCACACGGGCCATTGGAGCAACCCAATCCGCCACTTCCTGTGGCGCCATAGAAATTTCCACTGACTGCCACCAGCGGGCCGATGGGGCCTTGGCCGTCATTGCAAAAATCTATTCCACAAAAGTTGTAAAAAACCGTCTCGTTCTCCGCTGGTGCCGTCTGTGCCTGCGCCGTCTGGAACAAAACCAGCGACAAGAATGAGAGTAAGGCCATGATGGCCGCTGAGCGCAATAGCGATGTAAGTTGCATAGCATCCTCCTGTTTTCGTATTTCGAGGCCCATGCGGAACGCCTCTAATCCATAACAGCGCAAATGGCAGGCAAAATACATCACTGACCCGGAAATTTTCCTCGTCTCTTCGAGTCGTAGTGCGAGGAACAATAGGTGTTATGGAAGTTTCTCGAACAGGAGGTTGGCCTAACTCAATCAGTGAAAAGGACTTGACTTGTTACAGCTCTGGTTTCTATGGTCGCCCATCCAGTTGACCTTCCTGTTAATTCCGAGCTCGCACCTCAGGGGATCAGTTCGTAGACTGAGACCGTCCCGCAGCCGGGGGTGAGGGAGCAGGATTCCGCCGGGAATCTGTATGGCACAGTCTTGGAGGGAGTGTTCGACCTCTCCCCCAAAGCGCAGCGCCGTAAATAGCAGATTTTTCAGTCGCTTCCAGTTGACAACCGGATCGGCGATGGCTACTCTAGTCTCCGCATCGCTTCCCCTACCAAAGGTTGGTTTCGTGGGGCACGGATCGGCAGGAGAGGTCACCCGGCTGTTACAGGGCTGGCGGAGTGGCGACCGCACAGCACTCGACGCTTTGCTGCCTGTTGTCTACAACGAACTGCAGCGGCTGGCCCATTTTCAACTGCGCAAGGAACGTCCCGACCACACTTTGCAGAGCGCCGCTCTGGTGAATGAAGCTTATCTCCGCCTGGTGGGACTAAACGCCCCACAGTGGGAAGGCCGTTCCCATTTCTTTGCCATCGCCGCCCAACAGATGCGACAGATTCTGGTGGACTATGCCCGCCGTCGTCGTGCCGCGAAACGCGGAGCCGGTGCCGACGCCCTATCCTTAGACGACACCATCATGTTGTCGCAGGGACCCGACAAAGACATTGATGTGATCGCTCTCGACGAGGCCCTGAAAACGCTGGCACAAATCGATCCGCGCAAAGCCCAAGTCGTGGAGTTGCGGTTCTTTGGCGGCCTGAATTTCGAAGAGACGGCGCAGATTCTCAAGGTCTCAGCCATCACCGCGCAGCGCGACTGGAGCACTGCGCGCGCCTGGCTGCATCGCGAGATGCGCCCTGGGCAACTCGATGGACGCTGAACGCTGGAAACGAATCGATGAAATGTTTCAGGCAGCGGTGCAATGGCCCGCTGAACGGCAGGATGCGCTCCTGTGCCAGCAGTGCGGAACCGATACCGAACTGCTTGAGGAGGTCAGGTCACTCCTTGCGTCTCATCGCGATGCCGGAAGCTTTCTCGATCCTCCCATCGCGAATGTTGGCGCACAACTCCCCACGCTCGGCTCGCCCATACTGGCTGATTCTTCGGTCGTCGGCCAGGTCATTTCCCATTATCGAGTGCTGGAACCGCTGGGTTCGGGCGGGATGGGCGTAGTGTGCAAGGCGGAAGACACTTCGCTCCGCCGCTTCGTTGCACTCAAGTTTCTGCCCGAAGAAACTGCCCGCGACCCGGTGGCTCTCGAACGCTTCCGAAGAGAGGCGAGGGCGGCATCGGCGTTAAATCACCCCGGCATCTGCACGATCTACGAGATTGTGGAGAGCGAAGGCCGCGCTTTCATCGCCATGGAGTTTCTCGACGGCCAGAACCTACGCGATTGCATCGCCGGCCGGCCTTTGCCCATGGACCGGCTCCTCCCGCTGGCCATCGGGATTGCCGACGCTCTCGACGCCGCCCACTCCGCAGGCATCATCCATCGGGACATCAAGCCAGCCAACATCTTCGTCACCAATCGTGGCCACGCCAAGATTCTCGACTTCGGCCTGGCGAAGGTTGCCGCACCCAAACAAAAAACGGATGGCGGTGACGAGGACACGGTGCTGACGCCTGTCCCGCTCACCCGAGGCCGCGCCGCACTCGGCACCGTGGCGTACATGTCGCCGGAGCAGGCGCGTGCGAAAGAACTCGACCCGCGCACGGATTTGTTTTCGTTTGGAGCCGTCCTCTACGAGATGGCCACCGGCCAGCGCCCGTTTCTGGGAGAAACGGATGCGACTACGTATGACGCGATCCTGAACCGCGATCCGGAGCCAGCGTCCCAGTTCAACAAACAAGTCTCGCCCAGGTTGGAAGAGATCATCGGCAAGGCGCTTGAGAAAGACCGCGAGCTGCGTTACCAGCACGCATCCGACGTGCGCACAGATCTACAGCGACTGAAGCGGGATTCAGAGTCGGGCCGCGTGCCAGCCGCTAGTTCCGGGTCAGTCGCAGCGGCTCAGGGAATCCGCACACGCGCGGCGACAAAAAATCTCTGGAAAATCGCCGTCTCTGCACTCGTGACCGCTGCGGCGCTGCTCGCCGGCGGCCTCTTCTACCGCTCCCGTCAAGCCAAACCTCTGACCAACAAAGATACGATCGTAATTGCCGACTTCACTAACACGACTGGCGATCCGGTTTTCGACGACGCGCTCAAAACTGCGCTCAGCGTTTCTCTGAACCAGTCACCGTTTCTGAATGTGCTTTCTGAGAACCGAGCGGTAGCGACGTTGAGGCTGATGACCCGGCCTCCTGACACCAGGCTCACGCCCGAAGTGGCTCCCGAGGTTTGCCAGCGGGCTGGAGGCAAGGCTTATGTGGCAGGCTCGATTGCCAGTCTGGGCAGCCAATACGTGGTTGGACTCAAAGCCGTGAATTGCCAGAGCGGCGACTTGCTGGCCGAGGAGCAGGTAACGGCGGTGACCAAAGAGAAGGTGCTGAACGCCCTGGGAGAAGCGGTGTCCAAGCTGCGCGGAGAGTTGGGCGAATCGCTGGTCACAGTGCAAAAGTTCGATGTGCCGCTCGCCGAGGCCACCACGTCGTCGCTTGAAGCTTTGAAAGCCTACAGTCTCGGCGCAAGGGCTTTCCGCGAGACCGGCAACGCTTCATCCCTGCCCTACCATCTGCGCGCCGTCGAACTCGATCCCAATTTTGCCATGGGGTATGAGGCGGTCGGCCAGAACTACTTCGGCCTTGGCGAACTGGGGCGGGCCAGCGTGTATTTCACCAGGGCCTTCGAGTTGCGCGAGCACACTAGCGAGCGCGAGAAGCTGCGCATCATTTCCTCTTACTACGAGAACGTAACTGGAGAACTGGAGAAGTCGGCGCAAAATCTGCAGGAGGACGTCGAGAACTACCCGCGAGACTTTTCCGCACATAACGCTCTGGGCCTCGTCTACGCCGAGCAAGGGCAGTATGACAAGGCGGCACATGAGTACAGCGAAGACATCCGCCTCGCCCCGGAAAATATTACCTGGTACGACAACCTCGGCAACGCCTTGCTTGCCTTGCAGCGATTTGACGAAGCAAGGCAGACCATTCGGCAGATGCAGGCGCGCAAACTGGACGACTTTATCGCCCGCCAGGTTCTCTATGCCCTGGCATTCCTCACATCGGATGCTCCGGCGATGGCGGAACAGCAGCAGTGGTTCAACGGCAAGTCCCGCATTGAGAACTTTGGACTTTCGCTCGCATCAGACACCGCGGCTTACACAGGTCATCTCGGCGAGGCACGGCAATTGACCAAGCGCTCAGTAGAATCCGCCATCCGCGCTGACAGCCAGGAAGGCGCAGCGATCTGGCAGGAGAATGCCGCTCTGCGAGAAGCTGCCTTTGGCGAAAAAGCACAAGCCCGGCAGGCGGCAGCCCAGGGCTCAACATTGTATCCCGCGAGTCTGGCGGTACAGGTCGAAGCCGGCCTTGCCTTTGCCATGGCGGGAGATGCCTCGCGAGCCGAATCTCTCGCGCAAGACCTCAACAAAAGTTTCCCGCTGCATACCCAGATGCAATCGCTCTGGCTGCCCGCGATTCGTGCGCAATTGGCGCTCGACCGCAAGAACTCGTCCGCCGCGGTCAACAATCTGCAAGCGGTTGTCGCCCCAATCGAGCTCGGCCAGATCTACTTCGCCGCCAACATCTCCTGCCTCTACCCGACATACATTCGCGGCCAAGCCTATCTCGCTGTCGGGCAGGGCAAAGAAGCGGCCGCCGAGTTTCAAAAGATCCTCGACCACAACGGCATCGTCTGGAACTGCTGGACGGGCGCGCTGGCGCATCTCGGTGTGGCGCGTGCGAATGCAATCGAAGCTGGCATCGGCCATGCGGGAACGGCCGGCATCGGCACCGCGCATCTGGGGAGAGACATTGCTGCTGTAGGTCCGGGCGCCTCACCTGGACAGGCAGAGCAGGGCTCCGCAGCGGAGCGCGACGCCGCCCGCATCCGCGCCCTCGCCGCCTATAAAGAATTCCTCACACTCTGGAAGGACGCCGACCCCGATATCCCTATTCTGAAACAAGCCAAAGCCGAGTATGCAAGACTGCAATAGTGCCGCAGCCCCGAAGCAAATTGCATTAGCCTGGCGCCTGAGAAATTTACGAACGCGGTGGGATCTGTCCGTACCATCGGTATCGGCGGGCAGATATTGCACTCCTCTATGAATTGCCTTATTCCGAGCGCTTTTGGGGGCAGGGGTTCGTACATCACGGGCAGCATATCTTTTTGTTCGTAACGCTCGACAAGGACAAGAAAGACCAAGTCGAAGCGTTCCAGTACTCTTTGGTGCCGGGCGATGATCCAGCGGTGTAGCGATCACCAGAGATGGGAACGATCTTGACACAGGACCGACGGCTTGATAAGGTTCCTGAAATCCTCCCCAGGGGCTCAGAGACGCCTAAATGGGCGCTCTCAGGCCTTTCTAGCTAGCCATCAGTGTGCCGTTCAGATTCCAGGAGACCCTGTACATGACGACAGTGTCCGTGCGCGTTCTGACCATTGCCGGTTTGGCCAACTTCCTCTCCTCTTCGTCAGGTTCGCAATGGCGGCCGCGCTTCCGAGCCACGGGATTGTGCGCGCTCTTGCTGCTGGTCGCGATGGCCGTTCCCGCGCACTCGCAAAGTGTAACGTTCGCAGGCCTTCAGACGACGGTGCCGGCCAGCGGACTGGAAAACCCGACTTATGCGGCGGTGGACGGAGCGGGCGATGTGTTTATCGTAAATCATGGCTCTAACAACGTGGTGAAGGTGACACCGGGCGGCGTGCAGACGACGGTGCCGACGAACGGGCTGAATAATCCGAATGGGATCGCGGTGGACCAAGCGGGCGACGTGTTCGTCGCGGATGTGGTGAACAACCGGGTGGTGGAGGTGCCCTATTTAGGCAACGGGGCGTATGGCGCCCAGACCACAGTGCCGGCCGCGCTGAGCCATCCGTATGGCGTGGCGCTGGATGCAGCGGGCGATGTCTTCATTTCCGATACTGGCAATAAGCGGGTGGTGGAGCTTCCTTACATGGGGAGTGGAAATTACGGCACCCAGATCACATTGCCGTTCAGCGGACTGGGCGGGCCTTCTGGCGTCGCGCTGGATGCCGCGGGCGATGTGTTCGCTGCCGATGGGGGAGCCACTTCTATCCTGGAGCTTCCGTACCTGGGAGGCGGAAATTACGGCACACAGGTCTCGATTGGCAGTGGACTGGGCGGCAGACCGATCGGTGGGCCAGAAGGCGTTGCCGTGGACGCCAATGGGGATGTCTTCGCCGCCGATACCAACAACAACCGCGTGCTGGAGATTCCGTATCTTGGCAATGGGAACTATGGCGGCCAGTTCACCGTGGGCAGCGGACTGAATCAGCCGATCGGCGTGGCCGTGGATGGAAAGGGCGACGTCTTCATCGTGGATAACGGCAACCGCCGCGTGGAAGAAGTGCAGACCGTCGCGGCCAACTTCGGCCAAATCAATATTGGCTCGAACCAGCAGTTGACGCTGAACTACAACATCAGCGCGAACGACGGGCCGGACGTGGTTGTGATTTTCTCGACCTCGGTGGTGACGCAGGGCGCAGCCGGGCTGGATTTCACGCTGCTGAGCGACGGTTGCACACACACTTACCTTCAATCGGGAACCTGCTCGGTCGAGGTGCAATTTGCGCCGGGCGCGCCGGGGTTGCGACAGGGGGCGTTACAGTTCGGCGTTGCCCTGGGCGGTAGCACTAACCAGAGCACCATCACGACCCTGCTGCGCGGGGTGGGCGAAGCGCCGCAACTTGTTTTTCCCGGTGGCCCCTTGCTCACCGTGAACAACGGATGGTATCCCGCCGGCGTCGCCACGGATGCTGCGGGCAATATCTATATGTCGGGTTATCCGGGCGGCGGCCTGCACGGCTACGTCTTCGTGATCCCGCCGGGATGCAACAGCAGTTCCTGCTACAAGCAGTGGGGCAGCGGATGGATAGGGATGGGGGAACTGGCTGTCGATGGCGCCGGCAATACCTATGTTCCAAGCTCTTTCGGCCCCGTTGTCACTTCCATCGTTCCACAAGGATGCACGTCCTCCTCGTGCGAAACGACGGTGGGCAGCGGCATCTCTAGTCCTGCGGCGGTGGCGCTGGACGGCGCGGGCGATATCTACATCGCGGATGAATACAACGGGCACCCGCTTTATGAAGTGCGAGTGGTGGGAGGCCAGACGACCGTGGGCAGCGGGGTTGACAGCTCTGACGCGGTAGCGGTCGACGACCTCGGAGATGTCTTCGTTACCTCTTTTAGCCAGGGAACGACTCTGGAAGTGCCCAGTGTGGGCTTGCAAAGCAACCTTGCGCCGTGGCTGGGCGGAGGGGGTGCGCTGGCGACGGATGCCGCCGGAGACGTCTATTTCTCTGATGGCTATTCCGTGACGGAGGTCCCGGCGGGTTGCGCTTCCAGCGCGTGCGACATTGCGCTGCCCGGAGGTTATGGATCTGTGGGTGGTCTGGCGCTGGACAGCGCCGGGAATTTGTATATCCCCGACGAGAATGGGCCGTTGTACGAAGTGCAACGCTCCCAGCCCCCGGCGCTAAGCTTCCCGTCGACGATGGTCGGCGTTACCAGCAGCGCGTTGACGGTGGCGATCCAGAATATCGGCAATCAGCCCCTGACCTTCTCCAACTTCGCCGCCAGCACCAACTTTGTCGTCGATTCCGGCTCGACCACATGCTCAGAGTCGTCTCCGCTCGCCGTCGGCGCAACCTGCAATGTAGGCGTTGACTTCGCGCCTACGACGACGGGTCCGCTTGCCGGCACGCTGACCGTGACCGACGACGCGCTCAACGCCAGCGCCGCCACCCAGACCATCAGCCTCAGCGGCACAGGCAGCCCGATCCTTTACGCCTTGACGACCGCCGCCAGTCCTTCGGCTGGCGGAACCGTCACCGCAGGCGGATCCTATGCCGCGAACACCCTGGTCCCGCTCACCGCGACGGCCAACCCCGGCTACATTTTCTCCGGATGGACCGCTTCGGCGGGCTCGTTCAGCGACGCCAATTCGGCGACCACCAGCTTCACCATGCCCGCGCAGGCCGCGTCGGTCACGGCGAACTTCACGCTCGCCGTCGCTCCCACCATCACCAGCGCCAGCGCCACAACCTTCTCGCTCGGATTCCCCGGCACTTTCACCGTGACCGCCACCGGCATCCCCACTCCCGCGCTGAGCGAAACTGGGACGCTGCCCAGCGGCGTCTTGTTTGTAGATAATGGCAACGGCACCGCCACGCTCAGCGGCACGCCAACGCAGGGCGGCACGTTCGGCATCACGATTACGGCCAACAACGCAGTTCCGCCCAACTTCAACCAAAGCTTCGCGCTCACCGTCAACCAGGCCTCGACTTCGATTGCCGTCACCAGCGTCAGCCCGGCTTCGGAGGTTTACGGGCAGGATGCGGCTTCGACGATCACCGCGCTTCTCTCGTGGTTCGGCAGCGGTCCTGCGCCCACGGCGAGCGATGTGAGCATTACCACCAACGCCCCCGGCGGAACGCTCGGGGCAACCAGTTGCGGCACTCCGGTCGCCGCCAACTCGGTAATCGCCACGGTTCCCGTTGGCACCCGACCCGTAGGCATTGCCTACGATCCAAACAACGGCAATGTGTATGTGGCGAATGGAACGGCCGCCAGCGTAAGCGTGGTCAGCGGGAGCACCAACACTGTAGTGGCCACAATCCCGGTGGGTGTGGGCCCGCGCGCGATCACGTTCGACCCAAGCAACAGCGATTTGTATGTGGCAAATAAAGGTGACGGCACCGTAAGCGTAATCGACGGGAGCACCAACACCGTGGTAGCCACGGTTCCCGTGGGCAACGAGCCTCAGGCGATCACGTTGGACCCCAATAATGGCGATTTGTACGTGGCAAATCTCACCGACGGCACCGTGAGCGTGATCAACGGGAGCACCAACACGGTAGTGGCCACGGTTCCCGTGGGCAGCACCCCTATCGGGATTGTGTTTGACCCAAATAACGGCGACTTGTATGTGACAAATGATAATAGCCCCGGCACCGTGAGCGTGATCGGCGGGAGCACCAATACTGTCGTCGCCACCGTCTCCGTAGCTAATTCTCCTTACTCGATGGCGTTTGACCCAAATAATGGCGACGTGTATGTGGCAGGCAATACCGGGCCAGGCTTTGACCAGGTGAGCGTGATCAACGGGAGCACCAACGCGGTGGTCGCCACGCTCACAGTGCCCGCCGGATCTAGCGCGGTCGCATTTGATGCAAACAACGGTAACGTGTACGTAGCAAATTTCGGATATTCCGCCCACCCCAACGGCACCGTGAGCGTGATCAGTGGAAGCACCAACACGGTGGTAACCACGATTCCGGTTGGAAATGGCGCTATTGGGATTTCGATTGACCCCAGTAACGGCGATTTGTACGTTACAAATAGCGGCGACGGCACCGTGAGCGTGATCGACGGGAGCAGTAACACCGTAATCGCCACCGTCCCCGTAGGCTCCGGCCCTGACGCGATTGCGTTCGATCCAGGTAACGGCAACGTGTATGTGGGAAATAATGGCGGCGGCAGCGTGAGCGTGATCAGCCCGAGCGCCACCATGAGTTGCACCGCCACGTTCACACCCGATTTCAACACGACGGAGGGCACCTACACGATGTCGGCCAGCTTCTCCGGCGACAGCAACTACGCCGGTTCCGGCAGCTCCCAAACTGGCAACTTCAGCATCACCCAAGCAAGCTCCTCCACTTCGATTTCTTCTGGCCAGAATCCATCGCTCGTCGACCAGTCGGTAACGTTTACGGCAACGATCGATGGGCAGTACGGGCTGATCGTGCAGCGCAATGGAGCGCTGGCCAGCGGCGGGGTGACCTTGAAGAAAAGAGGCCTGAGCTCGAGCAAACATGGGCATCCACCCACACCCGTCGGGCTAAGCGGCACTGTCACGTGGAGTGCGAACACGGGATGCGGTGAGACCTCGGTTTCGGGCGATCCGGGAACGTCGCAGTGCATTACCTCCACCCTACCCCAGGGAACCGACACGATTACGGCGACCTACTCGGGCGACAACAACCACAGCGGAAGTATGGGGACCTTGAGCGGCGGCCAGGTCGTCAATCCGTCGCCCACGCCAACCTCGATCGTCGTAACCAGCGTGACCCCGCTCTCGGAAGCTTACGGCCAGGATGCTCCGGTCACGATCACGGCCGTACTTTCGTGGACAGGCAACGGACCCGCGCCCACGGCTAGCGCGGTAACCATCGGCGGCAATGGGCCGAGCGGCTATAGCTCGACCACTTGCGGCGCTCCCAGCGGCGATACGCTGACTTGCAGCGCCAGCTACACGCCAACCAGCGCGGACACGGTCGGATCCTACACCGAAGCCGCGTCGTTCTCCGGCGACAGCAACTACACCGGCTCCAGCAGCGCTCAGACCAACAACTTCAGCATCGCGGCAGCGGCGTCATCCACGTCTGTTACTTCCAACCAGAATCCGTCGCTCTACGGGCAGCCGGTAATGTTTACGGCAACGATCGACGGGCAGTACGGCCTCGTCAAGGAACTCAAGTCAGTCTCGGTCCGCGGGAAGCTCACAAACAAAACGCGAGCGCATTCGGAGGTCGCCAGCGGCGGGACACTAACCTGGAGCCCGAACACCGGATGCAGCCCAAGTTCGGTGCCCAGCCTTCCCGCAACCGCGACGTGCATCACCTCCAACCTCGGCGGAGGAACGCGCACGATTACGGCCACCTATTCGGGCGACACTGAACACAGTGGAAGCTCGGGCAGCTTGCCTGAGGTCGTTGATCCGGTTGGCACCACGACAGCGGTCACCTCCAGCCAGAATGCTTCGACCTACGGCCAAGCCGTGAGCTTCTCCGCGAACGTGACGTCGACGGCGGGGATTCCGAGCGGAGTGGTGCAGTTCCAGATCGACGGCAAGAACTTTGGACCGTTTGTGACGCTGGTTGGGGGTTCCGCGGCTTCCGGCAGCATCTCCACGCTGACAGCGGGTACGCATACCGTCACCGCGAGGTACGCAGGCAGTGCCAGCTACGCGACCAGCACCGGGACCCTGAGCAACGGACAGACGGTCAACCAGGCGAACACTTCTACCGGGCTGCAATCTTCGTTGAATCCCTCGAACCTGGGCCAGAAAGTGACCTTCACGGCGACGGTCACGGTGCAGGCTCCGGGCGGCGGCACGGTGGCAGGGAAGGTAGAGTTCTTCGACGGCGCCACGCCGCTGGGCACCGGGACGTTGAGCGCGGGCCAGGCGAAATTCACAACCGCCGCGCTCGGGTTGGGCCCGCACGCGATCACCGCGCAGTATGTCGGCAACGCCGATTACGTCAAGAGCACCTCGCAGCCCGTGCCGCAGTCGGTGCAGGGGCAGCAACTCACGGTGACTCCGGCGAGTCTTGCATTTGGCAGCGTTGCGGTTGGCGGCCACGCTAAAAAGGTAGTAACTGTGACGAACCCCAACCCCACCGCGGTGAGCGTGGGCCCGGTCAGCTTGACCGTGACCCAGGGAGACGCTTGGCAGTTCGTTCTCGAACACAGCTGTCCCTCGAAGCTTCCCGCCGGGCAGAGTTGCAGCATCGCGGTCGTGTTCACGCCTGACGCAATTGGCCCTGATTCCGCCACCATCAATATTGTGAACAGCGCGCCCGGAAGCCCGATTAAGGTACCGATCACGGCCGCCGGTACGCAAAATTAGCGGGCTCATGGACTCCCTGCAGAAATCAGGGCTGGAGCAGAAGTGTGCGCTCCTCATCGATTCCGGCTTCCTCGATCAGCAATCGATCTACGGGCAAATCCAAACCAAACACCCACTGACCCGATCGAAGTGGCGCCCGCTTATCATTACCGATCTGCCTAAACTCCCCACAAGCCGACTGGTGGCCGGCATTGCTGTAATGTCCCTCCCGGGTCCCAGGTTCCGCGCTATCGCTTGCGCACTTCCAACTGCACTGGCCGCGCAACCGAAGCGATTTCGGGATCGTAGTATTCGTAAACTTGCGACTTGAAGGTTCGAGCCCGAATGGGATACTTGGCGCGCAGGCGATACTTCAATGTGACCAGTTCTCCGGGAGAAAACGAGTCGAAGTAGAGAAGCGCTTGCGTCGCCGTAAGGCTGAATTTCGATAGGTGACCGCTGTTGTGGTGAGCGCTCTTGTCCTGGTAATCCTGCAGATCCTCGCTGAGCAGATCAAAGCCGGGAGGAATACCAAGATCGACCATCACCATGTTCGCCGTCTTCTGCAAGTTATTTCTGACCGTGGCGCTCGCCGTGGCAATATCGTCCTGCTCGAGCCGTGTGCGGTCATAGGTAACGTCGATCGAAAGTGGCTCGCCCGCCACTTTTTCATCCCAGGGCATGTAATAGCGTGCCACGATCTGATATGCAAGGCCGCCCTTCCCTTCGAACTGGAGACCGACGGTCGAGGCCCTCTCCGTACTGAAATTCTTGAACACAAATTGATGGAGTAGATCGTTGTTGTCTGGCGTCAGTTCGAGTTTTTGCGCGGGCTTTCCGTTCAGGAGCACTACTACCGTGCCGCGTACATCGGCCGCGCCTTTTTCTGTGGCGGTAAGAAGAGCGCGCAGCGCCATGATCGTCGCCTGGGTGGTGCCCCACGTTCCATTAGCATCTTTTTTCGACGCGATGTAAGCGAGAGCTTTGCGCGCTGTTCCCGATGCTTCGCCCGCCTTAAGCAGCGCCTGCACAGCGAGGCCAGTCGTCTCCACCGCGGCGCTCGGCCCGGAGGCATAGACGTTGGTCTCTTCCGCATTCCACCAGATCTGCTCGTCTTTCTCGGTGCGCGCATCGACCAGCATCTGAATCGCCTGCCGCGTAAATTCGCGGTCGTCTTTATAGTCGGCAGCAAAGTTCGCCACGACCGCCAGCGTGTAGGTATCCACCTTGGCAGTCATGTGTTTTTCGACAAACTGCTTCGCCTTCTCAACCGCTGGCCCCTGGTAGCCGGTATCTTTGAGCGCCCAGGCCAGGTACGCAGTAATTCGCAGCATGTCGGAGTTATACCGATTGGTTGCGCCCTCATTAATAAATTGCGTGTCCGGCTTCCAACTGCCATCTTCCAGTTGCTGGATCGCCAGCCATTGCTGGGTTCGCGAGATGAGCTTCGGGTCCACATCATGGACCTTCGACATGTCGTAAAACTCCATCAGGCCGTAAGCGGTCAGAATCTTGTTGGCCGGCGCATTTCCGAACCACGAGAATCCGCCTCCCGGCACTTCAAATGTGAGCAGGCGCTGGTAGCCATTTGCTATAAATCCTTCGGCCTTCGCATGCACCTCCGGCGTCAGCTTTTTCGAGCGCTTCATGTAATCAAGCGCCAGCACATTCGGATAAGTGCTCGACGAGGTCTGCTCGAAACACCCACCCGGCATGCGTAGGATAGCGTCCATCCCTTCGACAACCTGGCTCATCGGGCCGGGATAAAGCCGCACAAAAATCCTGCTGGCTTCAGCAATCGAGGCCGCCGGAAACGCGAGTTCGTGTTCCGCCGTATTTTCCAGGCGGCCGTTAAAAATAAGGTTTTGCTCGCGCCCATTCGGAATGACTTCGATTTCCCGGACCACGATGTCAGCCCGATCGTTGTTATTGCGATCTGTTCCGCCTGGCATGCGCGCCGCGAGCGTGAGTTTGAACTTCCCGATACGCCGCGCTTCGAGCGTGAACTGTGAACTCCCGACCCGAGCCGAATCTACCGTGACCGATTTTTCACCCGAGTCGTCCACCAGCGAAAACCAATCGTCGGATTGAAGTTTCAAATTCACATCGCCACGAGAGCCCGAATAGTTGTAAATAGCCACCGGAATCGAAACGCGGTCGCCCTGCGTCAGCGTGGCGGGCAGATCGAGATCGACGAAGAAGTCCTGAAAGACCTTCAGACTCGAAGTTGACGTTCCCAGTGCTCCCTGTTGCGTTGAGGCAATCATCGCCATGCGCCACGTCGTAATGGAGTCGGCCACTGGAATCGCGATGCTGGCGCGTCCGTCTTTGTCAGTGATGATTTCGGGGTTGATGTAGAGCGCTTCGGGAAAAAAAGAACGCACATGCGCGGCGGGCGGTCCGCTGCTGTCCTTGGCGAGAACGGCGCTGCCATTGTCTTTTTTCAAAGCGGCAAATTGTTCAAGCCGATCAACGTTGCGCCCATTGAATGGAAGGCTTGCGGCCCGCTGCTCCACAATCAAGCCGCCAACCACGCCGCCGGCTGCGCCGCCCCCAACACCCGCAACCTCGGCATTCATGATTTGAAGCTGCACCGACCCCGCACTAACCTCAACCACTTCGCTGACTGAACCGACCGACAACCGTGCGGAGAGCACGGCCCGGTCGCGCACCTCAAGCGTCAGTGCCACAGCCGCTGGCTTGAATCCCATTTGCGTTACTTGAATAACGTAATCACCGTCGGGTAAACCGGAAAAGCGGAATTGACCAGACGCGTCGCAGGTCGCGGCACGGATCTTTCCGCTGCCAACGCTCCGCAATTCGACATTGGCTCCAGCCACAACGGCGCCCGTTGGGTCCGTGACGGTTCCGACGATTTCCGCCCGGCCATGCAGCGGGCCGCGGTCATGTTCAACCTTCACATCAATCCCGGTTGACTCCGGACTGGGCGGCCCCGCAATCCACTTGCGCTGAAACAACAAAAGCGCTTGCAGATCATCGCCCGTGTTCAGTTGGCCATCCGCGCCAGCGCTCCGCATCACGAAATACTTCTCCGGCCCTGCCCAGCGCGCCCGTTCAAAAATAAGACCGTGGCCCCATGGATCGCGAAATTCCGGGTCGCCCGACTGTGCCAGCTTCCCATAAACGTCCGTCGGATCGCCCGCCTTTGGGTTCTTCTCGTAAGCCGCGCTCAGCTCTTTCGCTAACTGGTTTGCCTGCTTTTGAAACTGTTGCTGGTAGCGTTGCAGATAATCAGCGTACCTCGCCATCGGCACATCCTTGCCGAATTCGGTTTCAAATTTATTTGGAGTCACGATCTCCGTTGCCGAGAACAGCGCCCGCGCCGCCCGGTCGCGCTGTTCGGCCTCCGACTTCTCAGCCGGTTCAACAATCTCCGGCATCCCGATTGAGTGAATCTCATAACGTGGTTTCATCACCTCCTGTTCCAGATAAAAAAAGACCTTCGCAAAGCCTGGTTGCTTTTCCGCCAGGGCAAACACGGCCTCATCCACCACCTGCAGTCCAAGCGCAGCATGGACGCCCTCGCCATGCGAGTTGGTCACGCGAAACTTGATCCGCGCGTCGCCGCCAGGCTTGTAGACTCCTGCATCCGCAACCGTCTCAATCTTTAGTTCGTTGGCAGGCTGAACAAAGAGCAGCCGGTGATCGCCAACCGGACGCGCATCTCGACCGAAAAGATACGCGCTGATATCCACCGTCCCCGCCATCTCCGGCGTGGCCGCAAGCGTAAGTTCCGCCTCGCCATTTTCAAGATCGAGGTCGCGCGTCAGCACGGTCTGGCCTTCCTTCACGATGTCGATGTACGCAGACCCGCGTGCCTTGGTCGAAAATACCTTGAGTTGTATGCGCTCGCCCGCGCGATAAACAGCTCGTTCCGTGCGAAGAAGAATCTGGTCTTCGCCGTCACGAGCCTCCAGTTCGACCTTGTTCGACGCATGGTTTCCTTCCTGATCGTGAGCTTCGATCTCGATCTTATCCTTGCCCGCCTTGACCTTAAGCCGAACTACGGCGATACCTCCTTCATCGGTCGCCGCATGCTGATTCCCATTCATGGAAGAACGAACCGTGATGTCCGCCTTCGCCGGAGTCCCGTCTGGATATGAAGTCAGAATAAAAACTTCGTTCTCCAGACCTGGTACTAGCGTGCCACCCTCGGGAATTGCAGTGATCAGCAGCGGCGAATCGCTAACCGTGATCGGCTGCCCGCGCGTCTCGGAATGCCCGGCGGAATCTTTCACCGTCGCCTCAATCAACACCCGAGCCGCACCGTGACTAAGCGGCCGCCCGGCAAAGTATTTCGGCAATGTGAGGTCGAAATGATACGAGCCGTCGGAATCCGTCTTCCCAGTGGCTGCTGCGGCCTCAAACATCGACACATCCATTGCCGAAGCCTTCATGCTGAGTTCGGCATGGTCCACCGGCTTACCGAAAAAGTAGTTGGCGCGCACCGTACCCGTAACATGATCGCCTGGTTGATAACCGCGCTTCTGCTTCTTACCATCTTTCTCGTTCGCAAATTCAACTGCCACCTTGAATTTCGGCAGAACATATCGCTCCACATTAAGCGCGATCTCAGCCGTATTGGTCGGTGCGTCGGCATCCCCCATCAACGCGCGCAGATGATAAGTCCCCAGATTGACCTCGTCGGCCAAGCCAAATTCGGCCGATGCCACTCCGAACTGGTCGGTCGCAGTCGCTTTCTTGAAGACTTTGTTACCACGGGAATCTTCCACTTCAAACGTGAGCGCACGCTTCGCCGCTGCCTGATGCTCCGAGCGGTCAAGAGCGAGCGCCCGCGCATGAATCATCTGCCCCGGTTGGTACAGTGGCTTCTCCGTGGTAAGCAGAATGGAAACCTTGTCCTCCAGGCGTACGTCCTGTGTAAATTCCGTCGACCCGATCGGCGTGTCGGCCAGATAGCGCAGCCGGTAACTCCCAATCACTCCCGCAGGAAAGCGAAACTGCGCTTCCGTAGTTCCATTCCGATTCAAACGACCGGAGAAAAGGACGCGCGGGTTGTCGTCCGCGTCCAGCAATTCGATCTGAACCGAACCGCGGCCGGATATTGCCTCATCCCTGGTGTCCGTAATAATCACGCGCACGGCCGCCTGGCCTCCGGCGATATAAGACTGTTGCCCCAAAATATGGATCACCGGCCGGCTCAGGATCTGGGAGATTGATTCCGTTCCTTCGAGATCAGGCTTTGACGCGTCGTCATATTCGAAACGGTACCGAACTCGATGCCACACCAGATCGTCAACGGACAGACTCTTTTCCAGTCCTACCTCACTCTGCAACTGCCCGTTTCGGGCCGTGATTTTTACTTGCTGCCGGGTGTGCCCGATAGCCTGATCTTCAGGATCCAGAACCTCCACCGTGAATCGCCCAGCTCCTGCATGCAGGGCCTCGTAAGGAATGGTTAGTCGCAACATGCCTTGCGAATAAGTCGCGACCGGGGAGGACACATGAGACGCTGCCTGAAACGGCTGTTGGAAGGCAAGCCCGAGTATGGTAAGAAATGCAGCGACAAGCACAAGCGTGAATCTGATCGCCGTCTGGTGCCATTTGCCATAAACCATGGAATCCTCCGAGACACTTCTAGAGTGCCTGCAGATCGAAAGCCTGAAGCAGCCGAGGCATTACGCGTCCCCCGTTGCGTCAAAGGCCGGAGGGCGCGCCGCGCTTCGTTCGTTCAATCGGAGTTCGCGCCTGATCGGGAGTTTTGCAGAATATTTTTTGCGGATTCTTAACTGAGGAGAGTTTAAAAGTTACTGCTTACGCCAGTGCGCCCCGTCTTTACTGGTCCAAACCGTGCCGGAATCCGTAGTTAGCAGGAATACTGCCGCCTCGTTCGCCTTCCCCAAGGTCTCGTTCTCAGGCTTTGCTGGAGCTTCATTCGAGTAGGATGGCGTCAATTCGATGCGAACTGCCTTGCCCGCCCATTGCGGATTGATCTTTTTCCACTTCTTGCCCCCATTCCGGCTCAGGAAGAGATTGCCCGCGCTATCGAGAGAAATAAGACGTTTGCCATGCGATACAGTCGCCGTAACCGGCAGGCCGAACGGCGCCCCAACCCCCCGGCCCACAACCGGTACTTCTGCAACGACCTGGCCCGTAATGACCTGGCCCACATTGGCCGATTCAGTTTGGAGTTGCGCCGCGGCGCTCGTTACCTCCACCGTTTCCGACACCTTCCCCGCATCAAGCACCGGCTCCATCATCGCAAGCTGGCTCGGATTCAATTCGATCGATTGTTCGATGGTCTTGAAGCCACTTGCCGTCGCTGTTAACTCATAGTGTCCAGCGGGAAGTCCTGCCAGATTGAAGCTGCCATCTGCGCTCGTTGTTGTCTGTCGCGTCCTGCCGAGTGCATCGCGCACAGATACGCTCGCCCCCGGGATGGCAGCGCCCGTTCGATCGGTGATGCGGCCGGACACTCCGGCGAGCACTTTGTCTTGGCCGCTCGCTTGCTCAATCATCAATCCGCCCAGGTCTTTTTTCTTGGCTAGGTCATTTTGTGATGCCGCGCCCTGTGCGACCGGGGGTGCCGGGACTTGCTGCAGCTTCGCGAAATTTTCCAGCCTGTCGTAATTCCGGCCATTCAATGGCAATTCGGGCGAGATTCGGCCAATCACACCGCCCGCAGTTCCCCCCGCATGCCCCACCGGAGCATTGGCAGAAAGATTGGCCGTAGTCGTCTCAGGAGCAGCAACTCTTGCTGCCGCTTGCCCGCCCGTTGAACTGGGCAGATTCACGGTAGGCAATTTCAAGTTATCCCGCCTTGAAAGATCGTTCACCGGTGCGACGCCTCTGGGTAATCTGGATCGTTGATCCATCTCTGAATCGGCACTGGGCGCAATCGCCGTTGGCGGGAGAATGACTTCGGGTTTTCGTAAGCTCGCAACCTGTTGAGAGGCCGGAGGAGCGGCTCCATGGGGCCGAAGATAAATCAATACCGCAACCAGTCCACACGCCAGCGCCGCGGCGGGCAGCCCGACCGGCAAGAGCCGCCCCAATATCCATCCTTTTACTGGAGTCCTCGCAGCTCGTTGCGCTTCCTCGTGCGGTTGCATGAAAAATACGGCCTTGCGGCACTCCGCGCATTCGGCCAGGTGCGCCAGCATCTGCTCGTGCTCCCGCGACGTAGCTGCGCCCTCGACGAACACACTGAGCTGGTCAGCGTCAGGATGTATTCCGAGTTGAAAATTCCAGTTCACTCTTGTCGTTCCTTATTAGAGTTCGGGCCGCCGGCAGATTCTTGCAGCAACCTGCGCAGATTGATATCAACATCCCTGGGATCGATCCCGAGCGCCTCTTCTGCCGCGCGCCGACTCAGGCCACGTCCTCTCAGAGTCCGCAGCAGCTCTTTTCGCAGATGCTCGGTCGCGCGCTTGAGTTTGCGGCTGACTGTTGCTTCATGAACTCGAAGCACGCGGCTTATTTCGTGCAGGGTACGCTGGTCAAGGTAGTAGGCGGAAAGCACGAAGCGCTCTTCCGCGGAAGCCGCGCTCAGCGTCATCTTGATCGCCGCCCGCAAATCCTCTAATTGTTTGAGCTCAATCTGCTCGGAGACTCGCGCCGCCGGTTCGATCTCACCCAGCTCGGTTTCCCGGCCGATCTTCCTGTACTGGTTCACCCGCCGTTGCGCCAGGATCGCGCGCAGCCAACCCATCAACGATCCTCGCCCCGAGTATCGAAGTAGCGGAGACCAGCGCTTGCCTTCGCGTTCCGTCAGCCCGAATAGCTCCGAGTAAAGCGCGCTCGCCAACTCTTCGCCCAGCGCAACCGACCCGGTCATCTCCACCGCGGCCCTGGTCAGCGGTTCCCGATATTGCGCAAGAAAGCGCCGCCACGCGGACTCTCGCCCCAGGGCGCATCCGCGCGCTATGGCAAGTTCCTGCAGATGCAGAGCCCGCCAGAACAGTTCTCGCTGCCGCCCGTTGGGCTGCTTCCCCGGGTCGAGACCGAAATTGTCCTTAGCTCCTATCGCTTCAAGGGCCTCGGCAAATTCCGCCTTGCTTAACTCGATCGGCTCGGCACCAGCCGCCTGCCAAAGCTCTTCACCGAGCATTTCGGGCAGAAGTCGGCTCTCCGGCCCGAGCTCCATTTCGACCGCCGCACCCTTCGCCACCGAGGCGGTGCAGTCTTCCGCCCCTGAAGGTTCTGTTTGATTAATATTGGCAGGCGGAATGTCCACGCTCGCCCATTAAATCATATTGTCCCATCGCAGTCCGTTAGTGCGCGCCTTCGCTCCGATAGTTGTCCATACCATGTCAGTGCAGAGGGTCTGCAACATCAAGCGAGCAGTCGTATACATGCGCGAGCAAACGCAGTGCCGCCTGGAGGTCAAGCGACACGGGTGTTATCGCGCCAGATATCTTTGGCGAGCACGTCGCGACAGTCCCGGCAGGCAATCTCGGATACTCAGCCATTTCCCGATTCGACCGGGTTCAAAGGGAACAGCTTGGGGAATCGGCGCAGTGTTCCACCCGACCAGCAGGCTCTTATGAATTCTATGGCTCGCCTGCTGTTGAGCGTTGCGGCATGACGGAGACCATGTCGCTTCTCGCTCTCGTGGGAACTGGAAGAAGTTGCTAATCTATTTTGCGACGAAGTACTCACCTCGGTGAAGCGGATCATCGATGTTTTGAAACTTGAACGGCAGCGGCTCGTCACGAAAAAGCTGTGGGCCTGACTGAAGCTGATAATGCAAGTGTGGCCCGAATGCGTCTCCCGAGTTCCCCAACCTGCCAATTACTTGGCCCGTGGCGACCCGGTCCCCTACTTTGACAGCGACGGAGCCTGGTTGCATGTGCATCATGACGCTATATTCGGAGTTGCCATGGTCGACGATCACGCAATTTCCGGCATAGGCCATAACCGGGTCATGTAGTGGCCTGTACCAATTGTCGCTTGGCTCCTCTCCTGGGTGCGGGTTAGTGGGTACGTCGTTGCGGGCGTAGACTACGGTTCCAGCCGCGGGCGCAAGGATCTCGCGGCCATAGCCCGCATCCGCCGCATTCTCGTTGGCGTCGCTTATCTCCCCATCGTTCTGATCCAAGCCGTCCAGGTCTACGGCAAAGGCATTCCAAAAGCCGCCGTGGCCGCCGTTCGTGATCCAGTCCTGCCCGAGAATTCCATGACCACGAAAGGGAACGATGAGCGCTGTCTTCTGTTGGTAGTATCGAATCGGGATCCTGAGCATCTGTTCCGCCCGATGGCCCTTCGCATCGGCTACTGTTAGCCGGACCGCAGCGGAGTCAATCGCCAACGGTTGGGGATGGCGAAAGTAAAAGCGAACGTCAAATGCTTCGGGCAGCGTAAACGCACGCGTCGGCGACGCGAGCGGGGTGTTCGGCTCGATCCGATACCTTATGTCTTTGATCTTTGCCAGCATCTCAGTCGTCCAATCCTGCCGCTCGACGATGGATCCGGCATTTGAGAGTTCCACGCTGGCGGAGATCGGGGTGAGTGCGCAACTGGTGGAACAAATCACGGCAATATCGAACACGAATGATGACGTTTTGATATTTCCTGGATCGTCCACTTTGTAGACAATTGCCGGGACGACCTGCAGATGGAAGTCCGGTTGACTGTCCCATGTAGGTTGGACGGCCAATAAGCACGCAGGCACAACTAGAAGCAGCAGAGCTCGGTTCATGTCCAGCGCAACTCCTACAAACGTAATTGCAGGGCATATTAGTGCTGTTGCTAAGACGTCTTAAGTATAGTGTTGGTTAACACCCCTTCGTTACCGACAGGAACCCCTCGACGAGAATGCGCCGGTTCACGCAAGTATTTTGACACGGGAGGTGGTGCGTGGGGATGATTGGCGTAACATCCCTGATGACTCATTTGCTGTGGGTCAATATAGCTTGCCCTGGCTGTCCGACATCGCGGTGGCTGGCCGCTTCGCCTTTCACGCGGCGTGCTGGCGCTGCTGTCTGGCGGCTTCCAGGCGGGTGGCCGACTTCTAACCTGCCTAGACTGTGGGTGCCCCATTTCTCGCTGGGTGCGCCCCTTCTCGCGTTCTTTGAGAAGGGGCCTCTCGACGAACAAGTTCTCTTGGGCGTGGGTTCCATCTCCGCCGCGCATGTTCACTATTATTTCTCCGACCACCTGGGCACGCACGGAGTGGTGGAGAACGCCACCGGCAGCGCGTGCGAGCAGGACATCGATTACTATCCGTACGGAGGCGTCGAGAACGATTACTGCTCCACCCCGGCGGCCCAGCATTACAAGTTCACCGGCAAAGAACGGGATACAGAATCCGGGTTGGATAACTTCGGTGCTCGCTACAACGCGAGCACGATGGGCCGCTTCATGACCCCCGACCCGCTGCCTTGGGTTGAATGGCAGAACGGAAGTGACCGCGCGCAACGCCGATTCCAGGCGTATATCAACAATCCTCAGAACTTCAACATGTATGCCTATGTGCGTAACAATCCCACCAACCTTACCGATCCCACCGGAATGTACGTTTGCAAAGGAACGAAAGATCAGTGTGCTGCCATCCAAGCCGGGCTAGATAAAGCAAAAGAAGCGCTCAAGGGCAATGATCTAAACAAACAGCAAAAAGCAGCGCTTCAGAAGGTGATTGGCTTCTACGGCAAGGCTGGCGACGCCAATGGAGTCGTTGTCCAGTTCGGAAAAACGGGTGCCGGAACGGGCGGTAATACCGATAGCTCAAAGGTATTCAACGCGAACATTACAACGATCACTTTCAGCCCCACGAAATTTGCCGGACTGTCCACTTTGCAACAGGCGGAGGAGGAAGTCCACGAAGGAGTTCACGGCGAAAACGGGGTTGAGAGAGGTGGCAGAAATCCAGCAAATAAAGCTGAAGAATTGGCCACTGAGCGCAACGCCTATCGCACGCAATCGTATGTGCCCCAGGGCCTCGGAGTCGCTGACGGTGGATGGGGCCTGTGGGATCCAACTTGGCCCGCAGCTCAAGCCGAAGGAGATAGGAACAGCGCTGTCGACAGCAATGCCCAGAAGTCAACAGCCGCTTGGTGTGCGGCAGGAGGGGACTGCCAATGAAATGCCTTCGCTTAAGCGAGCTGCTTGCCCGCGCGGGAATAATTTTCATCGTCTGTTTGGCTTTTGGCCAGTCACAGGCTACAGAACCGGAGAAGCCAGCCGAAACGACGGTTTGTGAACTCGTCGCACACTGCAAGAAGTTCGACGGAAAGCGAGTGCAATTTCGTGCTTCTGTGAGGAGCGACTGGTTTGAACACACTGCGCTGGTTGATTCTCAGTGTGAGGCGGGAGTAGTACCCCGGACTTCCGACGAAGCAGATAGACATCCCGACGTTGATGCTTTTAACCGTGCTATGGATGAGGGAAAGCCGGGCAACACGGATCTTCACATTTCGGCCGTTTTCACGGGGCGATTCGTTTGCAAGGCAGCCTCCAAGTCTCCGAGGGATCGTCGAGTCATTGAAATCGACCGAGTTGACGCGCTTGACGTGACCAGAACGAAGCCCGCAGATCGATGAGTGTACGATGGAACTCGGCTACACTTACGACGCGGTTTCCCACAAGTTTACCGGCAAAGAACGCGATGCCGTGACCCGCCCCCACGATCCGCACACGGGATCATACGACGTTTGGGTCTTGTGATCGGTCCCTGCTTTCGTTCACGTAAGAATACGACAACTCTGTTCCGCTCCATCTCCGGTTTGAGCCGGGATGGGGGAGCGCGAGGGGGTGATCGGTCCCCTTTTTCTGTCACACTTTCAAGGCGAGTTTCCAACAGTTTGTGATCCTGGCCGGGTGCGCCCCTTCTCGCGTTCTTTGAGAAGGGGCCTCTCGACGAAGAAGTTCTGTTGGGCGTGGGTCCCATCTCCGCCGCGCATGTAGACGGGCAAACAGTGGGGTGAGACGTTCGGGCCGACGGCGACCAATCCGGGTGTGGCACCGGCGATCTCCGGGATCGACGCCTGGGGAAATCTGATCAACCGCTCCGGCGTCATCGGCAAGACCAACACCGAGGGAC
>Ga0326727_10006454_pt1 | contig 32161 bp, 31 predicted proteins | sample MB2enrmetagenome_FD_207643 | JGI IMG/M metagenome (GOLD analysis project Ga0326727, IMG submission 207643) | Lab enriched peat soil microbial communities from McLean, Ithaca, NY, United States - MB29MY | ecosystem: Environmental > Terrestrial > Soil > Wetlands > Peat | place: USA: New York...
GCTCGGCGCGCCGGCCGGTCGTGCGGCCATCGTACTGGCCTTTGACGGCGACGAGATCGATCGCGCGGTCAAGGCGCATCCCGAGGGACTAATCGCGGTGGCGCGGTTCACGGCCAGGGGGCAGGCCGCAGGCACGATTTACGTCTCCGGTACCTGGCGCGCGAGCGGCCAGGGTTAGAGGCTCAACAAGGTCCGCGCGCGGTGTTAGCATCGGGCAAGGAACAGGCATGACCGCAGGTTTGGCACAGATCGCACAACCGTACCAGTTCGACAGTCTGCAGCAGACCGTAGTTGTGAACCACGCGGCAGGCCGGCTGTTGGTGGCTTGCGTGCTGGGCGCAGCAGTGGGCCTTGAGCGCGAGTGGAATCGCAAATCTGCCGGCGTGCGCACCAATCTGCTCATCTGCATGGGCGCAGCATTCTTTACGCTGCTTTCCGCAGTGCTGGCCGGCGACCAGAGCCCAAACAAGGGCCAGGTGGCATCGAATATCGTGCAGGGCATCGGCTTTCTTGGGGCTGGTCTGATTCTCCACAGCAAGAGCCGGGTGAGCGGACTGACCAGCGCAGCCAGCGTGTGGGCAGTCGCGTCCATCGGCATGGCCTGCGGCGCGGGTCTTTATGTGGCTGCAGCGATGGCCACAGCAATCGTGATCGTGGCGCTCGAACTGGTTGGCTTTCTCGAACGGCGCGCAAACCTTAAAGGGTACTCGCTGGTGTACGAGGCACGCGGAACCGACACAACGCTCATGTTGAGCTCGATTCTGGATGCGATGGACAAGGCAGGTCAACGGCTTGCCGACGTGGCGCGAGACGCAATCGGTGAGCTTCAGCGGGTGAGCTTCACAATCATCGCGACCAAGAAGCAGCATGAGCTGCTGCAACGAGAACTCAAGGCAGAAACCTCAATCGATAGGCTGCTCACCTTCCGCGATCCGGAGGAAGATTGATTCCCTTCACCAAGGCGCACGCCTGCGGCAACGATTTTTTGATTGTGACCGAAGAGGCCGCGCGGAGTCACGATTGGGTGAACTTGACCCGGCGCCTATGCGCGCGCAATTCCGGCGTGGGCGCCGACGGCATCGAATTCTTCGCGTGGACCGGGCCCAAGTCGGGGCGCATCCGGCTGCATAATGCCGATGGGGCGATTGCGGAGATCAGCGGCAACGGAACGCGCTGCGTGGCGGCATGGATGGCACAAGAGCTGAATGCGCGGCCCGGCGACGAGCTGCAGATTGAGACGGGCGCTGGACTGCGAGTTTGCCGCATTGACAGCGTTCTGAGCAACGGCCGATTCGAGGTGGAAGTAACGGCGGGGATGGGCGTACCGGAATTCGAGCCGAAGACGATGAAGGTCCTCGATGAACAGATTGTCGAGGGACTGGTTGTCTCAACGGGAAATCCTCACTTTGTTGTGAGGGTTCCTGACGCGAAGTTCAAGCTGGCGCACTGGTTATGGAATTCCGTCGGCGCGGAGATCTGCACGCACCGCGATTTCCCGAATCAGACCAACGTTGAATTCTTTTACGTTGCCAATCCGAATGAGATCGAGATTCGCATCTGGGAGCGCGGGGTGGGGCCGACCTCGTCATCGGGGACAGGGACCTCGGCGACAGCGACTGCGGCAATCGCATTGGGGCTGGCAAAATCGCCGGTCACCGTTGTGGCGCCGGGTGGCCCACAAACGGTATTGTGGGACGGCCCCGGAACCGAATTGTTTCTGACCGGGCCGGCGGCGTTGATCGCGCGCGGCGAGGCGTATTGAAATGGGCGCGCATCGAAAACCGCTGATGAAACTTGCCCCCGTTGCGCCGGGCGCAGGCAGCAGCGTAATTGCAGCTGCGAGCTTCGCGCAGCCGGAGCGCATCGAGAACGGATTGGCTCGTATGCGGGCGCTCGGGTTTGAGCCAAGGCCTTCGCCGAACGCACTGGCTCGCGGGCCGCTCTACTTTGCAGGAACCCCGGAGCAGCGGCTGGCCGACCTGCACTCCGCTTTTGAAGACGAGTCGACCGGCATGGTGATCTGCCTGCGCGGCGGCTACGGGTCGAACTATCTGCTCGAAGAAATGGATATCGCGAAGATAGCCCGGCATCCCAAGCCGTTCTTCGCCTACAGCGACCTGACCGGCATTCAACTGCGGCTGCTCGACGAGCTGGGGTTGCCTGCGTTTCACGGGCCAATGCTGGCCGCGGATTTCTATCTCGAAGACGGCGTGCATCGGGATAGTTTCAACGCAGCGCTGAATGGCAGCGCGTACAGTGTTGGCGCGGGCGAGGGATTGCGCACATTGCGGGCGGGAACCGCGCGCGGCGTGCTTTATGGCGGCTGCTTGAGCATTCTTGCTTCGCTCGTGGGCACGCCCTGGGAGCCGCGCACCGAGGGCACGCTGCTGTTCCTTGAAGATGTGGGCGCGAAGCCGTACCAGATCGATCGCATGTTGTGGCAGTTGCGCCAGGCCGGCAAGCTCAACGGCGTGACGGGAATTATCTTTGGCGAGATGCTCGATTGCGTCTCTCCGGGCGCGGCGCCGGAGCTGCTTGAGGAGGCGATTCTGAATGCGCTCGATGGTTTTGAGGGACCGATTGCGATCGGGCTTCGCAGCGGCCATGTGTCGCGCGAGAATGTGACGCTGACGTTTGGCGTGGAAGCGGATTTGACTGCAGGCGCGGAGGCGCGACTGGATTTGCGCGGACTAAGGAACTAGGGGATGATGACGCAATCAGCATCGGCGGTGACGAATTGAGTGAAGCGCCGGAGCACATTCATTTAAGCGGAATCTGCGGGACGGCGATGGCCTCGCTGGCCGGTTTGCTGCAGCTCCAGGGTCATCGCATCACGGGATCGGACAAAGCCGCATATCCGCCCATGAGCGATCTGCTGCGCGAGCTCGGGATCCCAATCATGGAGCCTTACGCCGAGGCGAATCTTACGCCAACGCCCGATCTCGTCGTGATCGGCAACGCGCTATCGCGCGGCAACCCCGAGGTGGAGCGCGTGCTCGACGAGCGAATTCCCTTCACGTCGATGGCGTCGCTGTTGCGCGAGGAGTTCCTCAGAGGGCGCGAGTCGCTCGTTGTCGCCGGCACACACGGCAAAACCACCACGACAAGCATGCTGGCGTGGATCTACCAGACTGTGTCGCGCTTGCAGCCCGGGCTTGAGCCCTCGTTCCTGATCGGCGGCGTGGCGGAAAACTTCGGAACCAGTTTTCAACTGCGGCCCACCGGAACCTTCATTGTTGAAGGCGACGAGTACGACACGGCGTTCTTCGACAAAGGTCCGAAGTTTCTGCACTACTTTCCCGATGCGCTCATCCTGACGCACGTCGAGTTCGATCACGCGGATATCTACGCCGACCTCCACGCGGTGAAGACCGCTTTCAAGAGATTGGTGAACCTGGTTCCGCGGCGCGGGTTGATTGTTGCGTACGACGCAAACGCAAATGTGACCGAATGCGTGGAGCGCGCGTTGTGCCGCGTGGAGCGCTACGGATTTTCAGCGAGCGCCGACTGGCAGATTCGCGATATGCGTTATGTAAATGGCGTCAGCCGCTGGGAGGTGTGGCGCCGCGGCGCACCCTGGGCCGAGCTTGAAATGCAATTGGCCGGTGAGCACAACGCGCTGAATGCCACGGCCGCAGCGGCGCTGGCATGCGGATGCGGCGTTATGAAAGAAGCAATTGCCGAGGCCCTCAAGACCTTCAAGAGCGTGAAGCGGCGGCTCGAAGTGCGCGCCCGGATTGGCGGAGTGACGGTGATTGAAGATTTCGCGCACCATCCCACGGCGATTCGCGAAACGCTGCGGGCCCTTCATGCCGTTTATCCGGGGGCGCGGCTCTGGGCGATTCTAGAACCGCGCTCGAACACGCTGCGCCGCAAGGTGCTCGAAGAGGACCTGGTGGCCAGCCTGCGCATGGCCGACCGCGTAGTGCTGGCCGGCGTCTACCAGCAGCAGCGCATTCCCGATGCCGAGCGTCTGCACCCCGAAGATGTGGTGCGCGCGCTCAGTAACGGCGGAACCCCCGCGGAGTTGTTCGAGAACGCCGACGCGATCGTCGACGGCGTCGCGCCCGAACTCGCCAGTGGCGATGTGGTGGCCATTCTTTCCAATGGCGGCTTCGACGGCATTTATGAGAAACTGCCAGCGCGTCTCCATCAGATTTTTCCGGCGGCCCCGTCCATTTAAGGCGCACGCATGATCCCCTCGCTCACCATACTCGCCACCTTCATCCTGCTCGGGATTCCTACGGCAATCCTGTTGATTCCCTGGGCGGTGATCACGGGCAACGCAACGCCGCTCTACAACGTCGCCGTGATGATTCAGCGCCTGGCGCTCAGGCTCGCCGGGATACGCGTTGAAGTGAAAGGCGCGGAGCAAATCCCCGCGCACACCGCGTGCATCTTCATGGCCAATCACATTTCAAATCTCGATCCCCCGGCGCTGATCCCGCGCATACCCGGGCGCACTGCCGCGTTCATCAAGCGGTCGCTGATGAAGATTCCCGTGCTGGGCTTCGGACTCAAGCTGGGCGAGTTTATTCCCGTGGATCGCGACGGCCGCGTCGAGAGCGCGCAGGAAAGCATCGCCGTGGCGCGCAGCGTGATCGCGAAGGGGCTGCACATTACCATTTTTGTTGAAGGCACGCGCTCGCGCGACGGGCGCATGCTGCCGTTCAAGAAAGGCCCGTTTTACCTGGCCAAGGAGACAGGCGCGCCGTGCGTTCCCGTGTCCATCCACGGCACCGAGGGCATGATGGCCAAGGGCAGCATGAAGATCACGCCCGGCACAGCGTACATTGAGTTTCACGCGCCACTCTACCCCAACGATTTCGCTACGCGCGAAGACTTGCTCGAGGCGGTGCGGGCAGCGATTGAATCGGGGCTGCCGGAGTGGATGAGGTAGACAGGGAATAGGGAGTAGGGAATAGGGAGTAGGGAATAGGGAGTAGGGAATAGGGAAAGGAAAGCGAGAGAGCCATCATCGGTCAAACGACGGGGTGTCGGAGGAAGGCGACTCGCTTTTTACGGAACCCTTACTGCGAATCAGGTTTAGTTTTGGATTTGGGCTCACCAAGCCAGACAAGCGACTTGAGAACGCTTTCGTAGGCCTTCAGTTCGTCGTCAGTCGCTGGCGTTTTTTGCGTCGACATTGCGACCGAAAAAATGAAAGGCCGTCCGGGGCCTGGGTTCAGATATGCGATATACTCGTAAAACTTATTCGAAACGAATACAAGCTTAGTGAATGTCTTGTATTCCTCGTGCGCAATATTCAGATCCTGAAACTGAGCTTTTGGAAAATCCTTTTTGTATCCATCCAAGTCGTAGTTGAGATCTTCTAAAGTGTTTTCATCAACTTTCTTGTTTACGCGTACGCGAATTGTGACGTCGTCGACGCCCGATCCGCCAATAGGAGAGAACGCAACGTTGACGTGGTATTTGCGCGCAATTGCATCAGTATCGCCGTGCCATCCGTCTGGTTCTTTTACTCCAAAAGCGAAGCCTTCTCCGTAGACGATCAAACTATTCAGTTTCGGTGACGATTGCGCACGCCCCGAAGGCATGAGCAAAAGCACTCCCGCAAAAGCAATCAAATAGAAGCTAGCAATCTTTGACAAGGTCCCTCACAGTCGAATCGGTGCTCCATAGGGGCGAAGCGCGCTACTGCTGCACGATCGCGTTATAGCCGTCGTTCAGCAGGCGGTTCCTCCAGCCGTTGGCTTCGGCGGCGGTGGCGAACGGGCCAATGCGCACGTGGATGAGATTGTCCATCGGCTCGCGTTTCGCGGTCACCGTGTAGCCACGCTTGCGCAGCGCGTTCGAGAGCACATCGGCGTCTTCCTGGTTTGAGACGGCGGCGATCTGCACCATGAATAAGCCGGCAGGCTCAAGCGCGGAGTGCACGGCAGCGTTGGCCTGTATCGCTGCCGGCGGTCCCGAGGTTCCGGGGGTGAGCGCTGGACGCACCTGCGGCTGGCCGCTGTTCCCGGCTGGCTGCGCAACGGCGGCCTGCCCTGCGTATTGTCCGGGGAGAACGGTTTGAGGGGCCGCGGTGGGAGCCGTGCCCTGAAGCGGCGCCGCTGCCTGGGTCGCATCTGTCGCGGAAGGCGTGGTTCCGGTGTTGGCGACCGGCGCGGCAGGGGGTTGCGCGCCAGCCGAGGGCTTGGCCACCGATCCGGCCTGAGCAGGTTGGGCATCGCCTGCTCCGGCCACCGCAGCCGCGGCGTTTTGCGCGCCGCGATGGCCCAGGGCATATCCCAGTCCGAAGCAAAGCCCGCAGAGCAAAACGAGTCCGAAAAAGATAGCCAGAAGCGTGCCCGACCCCAGCGTGAGCTCAGTATCGCGCCGGGGTCTTACCGGCTCCAGATCCTCCTCGTCAAAAACACCCCTCATAGTTCGCCTTTGTCACTATTCTTACAGACCGCCAGCTAGGGCTTCGGCGCCGGCTTGAACTTTTCGATCAGCTGCATCATCTCGATGGGCAGCGGGAAGACGATGGTGGTGTTCTTCTCCACGCCGATCTCGGTGAGGGTCTGCAGGTAGCGCAACTGGATGGTGATGGGCTCGGTGGCCAGCAGCCGCGCGGCGTCAACCAGCATTTGCGCGGCGTTGAATTCGCCCTCGGCGTGGATGATCTTTGCGCGTGCTTCACGCGCAGCTTCGGCCTGCTTGGCCATGGCGCGCTGCATGGTCTCGGGGAGGTCCACCTGCTTCACTTCGACCGATACTACCTTGACGCCGAAGGGCTCGGTGCGCTGGTCCATGATGGATTGAATGCGCAGGTTGAGCTTGTCGCGATGGCTGAGCAGTTCGTCCAGTTCGACCTCGCCGAGCACGGTTCGGAGGGTGGTCTGCGCAAGCTGCGAGGTCTGGTAGACGTAGTTGGACACCTTGATGGCGGCGTCGTTGGGGCTCACCACGTAGAGCGTGACGACCGCATTCACCTTGATGGTGACGTTGTCGCGGGTGATCACGTCCTGCGGAGGAACCTCGAGCACCTCCTGGCGCAGCGAGATGCGCACAATCTGTTGAATAGGCCGGAAGACAAAGATGATGCCCGGGCCATAGGGCTGCGGCGAGACGCGGCCCAGGGTGAAGATCACACCGCGCTCGTACTCGCGGAGAATCTTGATGCAGTTGATCAGGTAGAGGACGACGATGCCGACAAATACAAGAATCGGAATGGGCAGAACGTCTAGAGACATGGGCTTCCCTCACTCAGCAAGCAATTGTACTCCGACGGGTTAACGGGAGGATGCGAAGCGTGCTCCGCCATCACCGGTCCCCAAATGCGAGGGACCGGTGGCACCCTCATCTGGGTTGGAAAAAGTCACCGAGACCGTGGCCACCCGCCCAGTGGTAGTGAGGGTTCATACGCACGCCTCAGGGGTACACCAGCAGTATAGTTCGAACCTGGATTGACGATTCACGGTGAGATGGCATTGCATCGCATCGTCGCCCAGCCGTCAGTTACTCATCGGCAGGCACTACGCCGGCTTGCTTATAAACTCTCTAAACCGCCGTCGCCGCGGGCTGGTTCACATTCAGCGGCTCAACGCGCAGCAGCATGTGGTCGTGGCCCACAACCATGAGCGGCGCTCCGGCGGGCAACGCCTCGCTGGCCACGGCCTGCCAGATTTCGCCGTCCACAAGGATGTGGCCGACCGGCGCGAGCGGCTCCATGGCCGTGGCGCGGGCGCCGATGAGGGCGTCGGCGCCGAGACGCGCCTTGCGTCTTCGCGATCGCACCACCAGGCCGACCAGCAGAATGGTAATGCCGCCGAAGGCGGCGCTCACTCCGATGGCAACCAGCGGGCTCACGCCCATCTCGGGAACAGGCGCGGCCACCAGCGTCAACATGCCGAAGGTGAGGCAGACGATGCCGGCGATGGCCAGGGCCCCGTGGCCGCCGAACTTGGCCTCAAGCATCATGAGCGCCAGCGCTGCGACGATGAGCAGCACCGCCGTGTAGCGGATGGGCAGCAGGTCGAGCGCAAAGATGGCCAGCAGGACCATGAGCGTACCCAGCGCGCCGGGAACGATGGTTCCCGGAACGTTGAATTCGAGGTAGATGAGCAGCGCGCCGCCAAACAGCAACAGCAGCGCAATATTCGGATTCACCAGCCAGCCGAGCAGATCGTCGCGGAGCGTGGGCTTTAGCACTTCAACATGCGCTCCGGCGGTGTGCAGCGCGACTTTGCTGCCGTCGAAGCGAGTCACTACGCGGCCGTCGAGCGTTTGCAGCAGCTCGGACTCCTGGCTGGAAACCACATCGATCAGGTGCTGGTCGAGCGCTTCCTGGGCGGTGTACGAATGCGAAGTTTGCAGGGCCGCCGTGGCAGCGTCGGTATTGCGATTGCGCTGCTTGACGTAGGAGCGCAGAAAGGCCTCGGCGTCGTTTTCAACCTTCTGCATCTCGGTGTCGTCGGGCTTGCCCCCCATGAACACCACGTGGGCCGCGCCGGCCTCGGTTCCCGGAGCCATGGCCGCAACGTCGGCCGACTCCAGAATGAAGAAACCTGCAGAACCGGCGCGGGCTCCCGAAGGACCCACATAAACGATCACCGGAACATGCGAGGCGAGGATGTCGCCCACCATGGCGCGCATGGATTCGACCATGCCGCCGGGGGTATCCATCTGAATCAGGAGGGCGCTGGCGCCATCGTCGTTGGCGCGCCTGATGGCACGCTTCAGCTCGTCGGCGCTCACCGGCTGGATGGTGTCGTCGAGCACGAATTTGTCCACAATCGGCTGCTGCGCGGGCAGGGGCCGCGCCACTGAAACCGGCTGCCCGGCGTGCGCGGGACGGGCAGGAAACCCCAGCGGCAGCGTGAAGACCAGCGCCGCGAATGCCGCCAAACCGATTCGAATTCTCTCACCGCGCCGATTCATAACCTGCACCCCTCCCAGACGGGCTAAGCAACCAGATTCATGCGAGGCCAGCATACACCCGGCAGAAACTCCGCGACAGGTGCGGGGCGCGCGACCGTGGGACGGACCGGCTGCAAGCCCGTCTGCCGGCTTATTTTGCGATGCCGTGCCGCGTCTCGACCTCCCGCATCAGCTCCTGCGCCGCGGGGCTGGCGGGGGTCAGCTTGAGCGCGTTGCCCGCTTCGCTCCTCGCCTCCGCAAGATGATTCTCTTCCAGATCCAGGCGTCCCAGCACAAGATACGCATCTGCCGAGGGCGCGAGTTCCAGCGCCGCGCGCGCCTCCTTGCGCGCTACAGCGTTATCGCCCACGCGTTCCCTCACCTCGGCGAGGCCCACGTGAGCCTCCGCCAGCTTGCCGTCTAAGGTAACCGCCGACTGATAAAGCCGCTCGGCTTCGAGCAGAAGCCCGCGATGAAGATAGCCGCCGGCCTGCTCGCAGACCTTCAGCGCCTGTTCGCGCGTGGTGAGGGCCGCGAGATGCGTGGCGTCAACCTGATCGATCATGACCGCGGCCTGTCGAAACGCATTGGCGTCGAAGGTGCGGACGATGCGCTCCAGCGGGTCGGACGCCGCGGCTTCAGTTGCGCCGGCTGCAGCCTGCCCTGAAACCGGGCCCTTCCACGCCTGTTCGACCGACTGGGCTTCGCTGTCGTTGGGCCGCAATTTGAGGCATTGGGCCAACTCGTTCAGTGCCGCGGCGGTTTTGCCCTGGCGCTTGAGACTCACCGCCAGATTGAAGTGATAGTCGGCGGCGTTGGGATCGGACGATGCCGCCTGCACAAAGAGAGCTGTGCCGTCGCGGCCTTGCCGGCTGATGGCGACCGCCTGGTTATTGACTACCTCGGCCAGTGGAAGCACGCGAGCCACGGCGGCGAAGGCCTTTTCGGCTTCGGCGTAGTTGCCTGAAAACAGCAGCGAAAGCCCGCGGTAGAAACCGGCCTCAAGCGCATCCTGGCCGTTGGGATCGACTTTAGCAAAGGCCTGGGCGGCCTCCTCGTAGTGCTGGCCGTGGTATTGCTCGCGGCCCAGAGCCATCCACGCCGGGCTGAAGCCGGGACTGAGCTTGACCGACTGCTCGAGATGACGCAGGCGCTCTGCCTGGTCGGGCTCAGTGATGCCGCGAATGTACTGCTCGTAGGCGTCGATGCGCAGGCTTTCGCCGGCGGCGACAAACGTCTCCTCGGCCACGCTGAAGCCGGGATCGAGCTCGCGGGTCAGCTTCCAGGCCAGCGAATCGAAGACTGCAATCATGTTGCTCATAGCGCCGTAGGCGGTAACCGTGGGGGTCATGTGCAGGCCCGGGACGTCGACCAGCTCCGCCTGGGCCTCGATTTGGATGCCGTCAGTACGGTAGTTGCCGACAACAATGTAGTCGGCATCGAGGGTCTGCGCCAGTTTGAGAGAGCTGGCGCGCGAGGGCTGGAATCCCTGGGGAAGGCCGAGGTGGTCGAGGGCATACATGCGGTCGGCGCGGGTCATGGGAGCAAAACCGGCCGAAGCGAAGCGTGTAGTGAGCAGGTCGGCGGCAGCCTCGCGAATCCACTCCAGGCTGGGCTGGCCGGTACGATTGTCGAAGGGCAGAACCAGCAGGATGCGGCCGTGATTGGTGAGCATTCCGACCGGCTCGGCTGTGAGCTGGGCGTGGGCGCAAGTTGTAGAAAAAAAGGCAGAAAGAATCGCAATGCCGGCCGCAGTGGCAAATCGGAAAGCTCGGGGCAGTCGAAAGACGAAGGAATCAGGCACGACAGTGAAATTATAGGCGTTATGGCCTCAGCAGCCGCACGACAGGGCCAGCGGCAACGGTTCCGGGCATCAATCCGATTTTCATTGGTCTCTTGCACGTCCGCCGGTATGATCGAAAAATGACGCCCCGCCCGAACCAGACCCAGAGATTTCATCCCATCGCCCGGGTTTTCATTGAAACGGCGTTCATCGTCTTTCTCTTCTATTCGAATCTGCTGATGGGCGAGTTTACCGTTGCCAATGGCAAGGGAAAGACCCTGGCCTATGCGCTCAACGACATCTTTACGGCCACGAACTTCGCCATCGCCCTCGTCTCGGCGCTCATCGGCTACGTCATCTTTGAGTTTTTGCGGAAGAAGCTCTAGCGCGAGGTCCAGGACGGGACGACCGGATTCAGACTTCGGGGCCGGTCAACGCGCGCCTCGATCTGGCGGTTGAAGCGGATCAGCGCGATCCACATGCCGTGGTCGCTAGTCTTCCACACCACCGTTCCTCCCAACTGAAACGCGATCACCTCGGGCGGCTGGTCGTGATGCAGGCCGAAATACTGCTCGTCGAGATCCCGGCTCTTCGGCCCGAGAGTGAAGAATGTTGAGGACGGATCGTACTTGGTTGAGAAGACCAGCGCCGCCGAGTATTTCTCTGGCTCGGTGGCGGCGCGGGCAATCTGGGCCGAAGTAAAGTCGTCGATGGCGCAGACATTCCACGGTTCCTTCACATAACCGAGTTCGGGATGTGCGAGCTCGTCGGTCATGGGCCAGGCCGTAAGCACGGCTGCGCCCTGGTAGCGATGCTCAAGCTGCGATATGCCGGCCAGATGCATCCTGACGATGCGCGCGTAATCCAGGTTGTCTTCGGGTGCGAATCCATAGGGAGGATTGACGAATAGACCCGCGACAAAGGCGCTTGCCGACAAAAGGGCGAGAGCCTGCCATAGAGGAGCCCGCCTGTACATGGTGGCCACCGCAAGCAGCAGCACCAGCGGATACATGGGCAGCAGGTAACGGGTGAGGAGCGCTCCGCCCAGCACGCTGAAGAGAACGGCGTTGGAGAGAAGCACGAGCATGATGCGGAACAGGACGGGCCGTTCGGTGACCGGGCGGTCGAGGCCGTCTGCCAGGGGCCGGGGGGCGAGAAGCAGCGAGGCCAGAGCTATGGCCACCGGCACAAAGAGGTTCATGTGCGCGGTCAGATGGAGGATGCGATGGCCCAGGGCCGCGAGAATCCGGGCCGGGGCGAGGGTGGACTCGGCGTTGTAGCGAACGAACTCGGGATTGCCGAAGAGGAAGCCGGTCCGGGCGTAATGGTAAGCGTACCAGCCGGCGAGCGGAACAACGCAGGCTGAGAGCCAGGCAGCCTGGCGCCACAGGCGCCTGCGCGCGTGCCGGCGGGCAAAATAGCTCTCAACCAGGCACATGGCCGCGAGCGTGAGCGGGATGACGATGGCCGTTTCTTTCGACAGTGCCGCCGCGGAAAACCAGAGCGCCGCGGCCTTTGGATTGCGGCCCCGCGCGGGCAGCGCGTAGGCCATTCCCCAGATGGAACAGGCCGCGGCAAAGATATCGGCGTGGGCGAGCGAGCTTTGCGCAAACCAGATGGGGTAGAGGCCGGTCAGGACCACGGTCCAGAAAGCGACGGAGGCCGCGCCCACCACGCGCATGGCCAGGCGCCAGACGCCAAGCAGGCCGAGCGCGGCAACCATGAGTACGGCTTCGCGGGTCACCTCGGGATAGAAGCCTGAAAGCTTCCACCACAAAGCCAGATAGATGCTGGGCAGCGGAGGATGTGCGTTGGTGAGCGTGGTGTGGGGAATCAACGAGCCGGTGCGGAAGAAGTCCCAGGCGGCGGGGATGTAATAGCCGGCTTCGTCCCAGTAGTAGGGCACGCGGAGCAGTCCGAAGTGGCTGGCGTAGAGCGCCGCAAAGATCACCGGAAAGATCATCCATAGCGGAAGCGGCGCATCGGGCCGCGGATTGAAGATCCGTTTCAAACGCAAGCGGCTTGCTCCTTGAAGACCAGCTCCCAGCTTCTAGCTACTAGCTGTTAGCTACTGGCTTGTAGCCTGTAGCTTGTAGCTCTTCGCGCGAACGCTATTGACTGTGCTCCGGCACTCAAAGACCGGTCACTGATCACTGATCACTAACCATTGATCACTGTTCCCTGATCCCTGACCCCTGGTCAATTCACCGGCCCGCGCGGAAAACTCTGATTCTGCGGCTCCAGGTTGAGATCGCCGAAGGCCTGCTCGTATTGGGCAATGTTCTGGCCGAGGATGTTCCACAGAGCCTTGGCCTGCTGGGGGCTCAGAAAGATGGCCTGATGGTTGCGAATGCTCACCTGATCTGGGCTCTCGCTCGAAGCCAAGCCGAAGATGAGCTGGAAGTCCCAGACGCTGACGCGCACCTGCACGCTGTTGGCGTAGGATTCGCGGTAATCGGGCGTCTGAGAGAGATTGAGCTGGGGCTGTTGCGGTGCGGGACTCATGAAGACAGCTTACGCCATAAGGCAGCTACTAGCCCTTAGCTTCTAGCTTCTAGCTGCTAGCTTCTAGCTCCTAGCTCCTAGCTACGAGCCCTTAGCTTCTAGCTTCTAGCTTCTAGCTTCTAGCTGCTAGCTGCTAGCTGCTAGCTCTTAGCTTCTAGCTTCTAGCTGTTAGTTTTTAGTTTTTAGTTTTCCTGTGGAAGAGCATCGATCTGTGTTCCAGCACAATGGAGCTAGAAGCTAGTGGCTAGAAGCTAGAAGCTGTTCTTTCAGATCTCCTGCCAGCGGGCACCCTTCGCATCTCGCCGTCCGGCCGCAATGTGCCTTGCCGACGGCGACGGTAAGCGCGTGGAACTCGTTGAACAGCGCGGCGTGGTTCTGGGCGGGGTCGGCAGAGAAAGCGCGGCGGGTGAGATCGGTGAGCGCATCGTAAGAGATGTGTTTGCGGGCAGGCTCGATTGCGATCAGTCCGTGGCGCTCGACGATGCGGCGCAGGTACTCGTCGGCAACGGGCACCGGATGGCCGAGAGCGTAGAGCAGAATCGCATCGGCGGTTTCAGGACCCACGCCATGCAAATCCAGAAGCCGCCTGCGAAGTTCGGGAGTCGAAACGGCTGCGAGTTTCTCAAGCGAGCCGCCGAACTCCCCGTCGACCATGGCAACGAATGCTTTGAGCGCCGGAGCTTTGCGCGTGAAAAATCCCGAGGGCTGGATGAGCCGGCGCAGCTTTGCGAGCGGAATCGCGCGCAGGCCTTCGAGCGTAAGCGCTCCGGCGTCGCGCAGGTTTTCGAGCGAGCGCTCGACGGCCTTCCAGGCCGTGTTCTGCGTGAGGTACGCCCCCAGGATCACCTCAAACGGAGTCTTCGCCGGCCACCAGTGCTGGGGGCCGTATGCATCGAACAGCAGGTCGTGCATGCGGCGCAGCCGCCGTGCGGGAGCGGGCCGGCGCTTCACATCAGCTCCTTGCTGTCAGGATTCTCACCGCCGGGGGCGGCAGGCGGGTTCCGGAGCTGCAGTTTCCACTCCAGCACCTTGGCGCGGGCGGCTGCGGCCTCAGCCTGAGGGATGTGGCCGGCATGCTGCAGCGAAATCGAGAGCGCCGTGTGGGCCAGCGGGTCGTTGGGAGTGAGCGCCGTGAGCGCGAGCGCAGCTGCGATGGCTTGCTCGAGCCGGCCCGCACGCCCAAGCGCTCGCACCAGCCCGTGATGCGCCTCGATGTGCGCGGGATCGGCCTCGATAGCGGCGCGAAATGCCTGCGCGGCTTCAGCTGCCTCGCCGGTTGCGAGCAGTTCGAGGCCGCGTTCCGAGAGGGCGTCGGCGGTGGGTGTGTCGGAATCGGTCACGATCTTATTTAGGATAAGCGGTGAGGAGGCGCGCATGAAGAGTCATACCGAATACCTGGTATTTGAAACCCGCAAACGGCGGGAGATGGTGCACATCACCGACGAGGTGGAGCAGATTGTGCGGCGCAGCCGCGTGAAAGACGGCCTTTGTTTTGTCTCGCCCATGCACATTACGGCCGCCGTTTACGTGAACGACCTTGAGAGCGGGCTGATTGAGGACATCGGCAAATGGCTCGAAGAGCTGGCGCCGGCGCGGCCCGACTATAAGCATCACCAGACCGGCGAAGATAACGGCGACGCGCATCTGAAGTCGCTGCCGTTGCACCATGAGACAACTCTGCCGGTGACCAACGGCACGCTCGACCTGGGCACCTGGCAGCGCGTATTTTATGCGGAGTTCGACGGCCAGCGGCGCAAGCGGGTGATTGTGAAGGTGCTGGGGGTGGAGTAAAGCAGCGGGGTTAGCGGAGCTAGCCTCGCTTCGCTTGTGTTAGCGGTGTTAGCTTTGTCCTTCCTAACTCCGCTAGCTCCGCTGCCCCCGCTAACTCTGCTCGCTACTCATCCCAGATCTTGCGCCAGGCGCCGGTTTGGGAGGGCGGCGCGGATTGCGCGGGTGCGGCGAAGTTGATCTTCGCGCGCGGCAAAACAACAAGGTCGACGCGGCGGTTTTCGGCTCGGCCCTCGGTCGTTTCGTTCGTTGCCACCGGATGAAACTCGGCGTATCCGGCAGCCGAGACGCGGTCGGGCGCAATAAGTTTCCGATCGAGGATCAGGCGCGCAATGCGGGTGGCGCGTGCCGAAGAGAGCTCCCAGTTCGAATCGAACTCGTCATTATGAATTGGGATGTCGTCAGTGTGCCCTTCGATGCGCAGGTCGTAGGGTGTGGCGCCCAAGCGCGCGGCAATCTGACGCAGAGTGGGCAGGGTTTCGGGCCTGGGCGTGGACGAGCCTGAGGCGAAGAATCCCGCTTCGCGCAGGCTGATCACCAACCCATCGCGACCCATTCTGATAGAAACCGTGTGCGTCGCCACCTGGTCAGAGAGCGCCTGGGTCAGATCGCGGCGGATGCGCTCCAGATCGTCTTTGACGGCGGCGGGAGCAAGCACATCCTCGCCCATCACAATATTCATGGGCGCAATGGGGTGGTCGGCGGTGGCTGCGGCGCCGGCTGCGTGTGACGGCTTGCGCATGGCGTCGGGAAAGATGCCCAGCGAACGGAAGGCCGCATCGATGGCTGACGAGATCTCCACCTGTTTCTTCTGGTCTGCCTTGGCGCTGGCGTAAAGCACCACGAAGAAGGCAAACATCAGGGTGATGAAGTCGGCGTAGGAGACCAGCCATCGGTCGTGGCTCACGCGGCTGCGTTGCGCGCGCGCGCTCATGCAGCGCGCTCCTGTTTTTCGCGGGTCAGGTCGTCGACGAAGCCGGCCAGCTTGATTTCGAGCATGCGCGGATTGAGCCCTTCGAGGATAGAGATCACGCCTTCGAGCATCATCTCGCGGCGGCGATGGCGGTCGCGGATGCGCAGGCGCATCTTGCCAGCGAAGGGCAGGAAGAAGAGATTGGCAATGCCTACACCGTAGACGGTGGCCACAAAGGCCACGGCGATGCCGCGACCCACCTCCTGCATGTTGTCCAGATGATGCATTACCTGGATGAGGCCGAGCACGGCGCCGAGAATGCCGATGGTGGGCGAAAAGCCGCCGGCCGATTCAAAGACCGCCGGCAGCCGCTCCTCGTCTTCGGCAATCGAGTCCAGGCTGACGTGCATGATCTTGCGCAGTTCGGCGGGCTCGGTGCCGTCGACCGCCAGCATGAGGGTCTGCTTCAGAAAGGGATCCTGGATGGTTTGCAGATCGGCGTCGAGCGAGACTACTCCCTGGCGGCGAGCCTTGTTGGCAAAGGAGACGAGCAGCTTGATGATTTGTCCTTCCTGCTTGCGCGGCGCGGCAAAGATGTGTCCCAGGCTGCGAAATGCGGCGAAGACGGTGGCAAGGGGAAACTGCAGCAGAACCGCGCCCAGCGTGCCGCCAAACACGATGAGAGCCGCGGTGGGTTGCAGAATCTGGCCCAGGTTGCCGCCCTCGATCAGAAGACCGGCGACGATTCCGGCAACCGCCAGAAGAACTCCACCAATGCTCGCCTTGTCCATAGAGTGCTCCTCGGCCCAAACGGCGGATTTGGGGTTAAAAGCTTCGCGGCGCTTATCCTTCTGAGCCTTCGGCGAACTTTCTTCCGGGCGGACGCCGGGAATCGGCAACGTCAAAGCTGGCCAGGGCCGCTACCCGTTCCAGGTCGTCAAAGTGCTTCATACGCCGGCCCACGACCGCCAGCAGCCGCGCGCGATATACGAGCACCCGCTCGATGACCTCGCCGATCTCCTCGCGCACAATCAGCTTTTCTCCATTGATAAGGGTGAGCATGGTGTCAGGCGAAGCTTCAGCGGTCTTGATCAGGTCGCTGTTGACGACCATCATGTTGCCATTCAGGCGAGTCAATTCAATCATGGCCGTGAACCCCTTCGCGGGGTTTATCGGCAGTCGGGGGCAAAAGTTAAAAAATTAAAATCCGTCAGGTAAAAGTGTCCTCCCCGGGACACTCGGCACGGGAAGGTAAAGTCCAAAAGCCAAAAGCCGAAGAACCCGCCAGATGCGACGGTTCCAGACCGAGAGCAGCAACCCATGGACCAATAAAGGGAAGCGCATCCGGAAATGGGCCGCAAATCACCGCATCCAACAAGGAGAACCCCATGTCCCTGGGTGTCTTGAATAACCTCTCCGCGGTGTATGCGGAGAATAACCTGAACAGTACGAACAACAACCTGTCGAAGACGCTGCAGCAGTTGTCTTCCGGATCGAAGATCAACTCCGGCGCGGACGATGCGGCCGGCCTTTCGCTGGTCGATGGCCTCGAGGCCAACCAGTCAGCACTCACGCAGTCGGAAACCAATGCCACTGAAGGCGCAGGCCTGCTGCAGGTTGCCGATGGTGCGCTTTCGCAGGTCACCAGCCTGCTCAATCGCGCCGTAACGCTGGCCACCGAGGTCTCGAACGGAACTCTCAACGGCTCACAAGAAACAGCAGCGAACCAGGAATATCAGTCGATCCTGTCGGAGATCAATAACATTGGCTCGACCACGACCTACAACCAGAACCAGGTCTTCGGTGGCGCCGACGTTGCGATCTACACCGGAGACTCTTCGTCGACGAGCGCATCGGTCAACAGCCTGCACTTTGCCGCGCTGTCTTCGTCAAACGTGGGCGACGCCAATGGCACGATGGTTTACAGCCAGGGGCAGGGCGTCTACATGGATGCCACCGACGCAGGTACGCTCGTTGCCAGTGCCAACGACTTAATTGGCGCGGCCCAGACCATCACCTTGCAGAAGTGGGATGCGGCGTCAAGCTCGGCGGTGACCGCGTTCACCTACACCACAACCGCGGCCGATACGATGAATTCGGTGGTTGCGAAGATCAATGCTGCCGGTATCGGTGTGACCGCGAGCGTGCAGACCAGTGCGCAGGCGACGGGCGACACGACGATCACCGCGGGCGATCTTGGCATCGAGATCCGGGGCAATGTCGGAATTGCGGCGCCTACCGGAGCCGCTGCTCAGGGAACCGGCTACATCGGGGTCGCGAACACCAACATACTCGCGGATGCGGCGGACACCAGCGCCACCGGCAAGGATGCGGCAGACTCGGGCACGGGCGCCGCGCAGATCAGCTACCTGGCCGGCGCCAACAACAGCGCCGACCTGACCACCTACAACCTGGCCAGCCAGTCCAACGCGGAGAGCGCCCTGAACGTTCTGAACACGGCCATCGCCGACGTTGCAGCGCAGGACGGCTACATCGGCGCCCAAATCAACACGCTGAATGCGGTCAGTTCGGTGATGAGCACGCAGTCTGAGAACATTGAATCGGCCCAGAACGCGGTGCAGGCGACCGACTACGCTTCGGCATCCTCCAACATGTCGAAGTACGAGATCCTGAGCCAAACCGGCATCGCGGCCCTGGCGCAGGCCAACAGCATGCAGCAGGAAGTAACCAAGCTGCTGCAGTGAACCGAGGCGTCCGGCGGGGTTTCCGCCGCCGGGCTGGCTCAAAAACCGGAGTCCCCGGCGTGGATTGCGTGGCGCCGGGGCAAGACAAACCGCCGGTTGGCGCAAACCAGAACGGGGCGTCCGCGAGGGCGCCCTGTGCTGCGTTTGAACCAGTTGGCCAACCGACATGAGCCGCTTCCAATCCGCCGATTGCGCATCTGGCTCAAAGGCTGCTTCAAGCGTCAAGGGAGGCTGCAATGGGCACAGTAGGGCTGAGCTTCGGCTCGCCAACCAGCGGCGCCGGGTTCGACGTGAGCACCACAGTGTCTGAGATCGTTGCGAATCTCCAGAAGGTCGAAACGCCATGGAAGAACCAGTTGAGCTCGCTGGAGAGCCAGGACACGGTCATCTCCAACCTGGGCGCGCTCATCTCGAATCTGTCGAACGACGTAAGCTCGCTGACCGACTTTGAGGGGATCCTGGCGCAAAAAGAAGGCTCGAGCTCGAACAACAATGTCCTCGAGCTCACCAACGCCACGTCGGCGGCGGTTGCCGGAACGCACACGGTGGTGGTAAACAGCCTGGCGCAGACCTCGAGCGGATATCTTGCCGAAATCGCCAACGCCTCCGATAAGCTCACCGGTTCCATCACCGTGCAGGTGGGAGCGAGCGGCAAATCGCAAACCTTCACGCTTGGCTCCTCAGACAACACGCTCGCCGGACTGGCGGCGGCGATCAATCAATCGGACGTGGGAATCGACGCCAGTGTGCTGACCGACGCAACCGGTTCGCGGCTCAGCCTGGTTTCGGGCACATCGGGAGCCGATGGCAACATCATTGTTTCGTCGAATTCCATTGCTGACACAAGCAGCGGCACGGGCGCAACCCTCGGCTACACCTCCGCGGAGACCGGCGAAAACGCCAGCATGACCGTGGACGGCGTCGCTCTCGCCAGCGCCTCCAACACGGTCTCGAACCTGATTCCCGGCGTAACCTTCCAGTTGCTCTCCACATCTTCCGATCCGGTGCAGGTCGTCATCGGCAACGACAACACCGACGTTGAAAGCACCGTAAAGCAGTTTGTGAGCGACTACAACTCGCTCGTCAGCGCCATCAACACGCAGGAGGGCGACACCAGCTCGGGAACGGCCGAGCCGCTCTTCGGCTCGCCGACGCTTACGCTGCTGCAGGAGCAGCTTTTGGGCAGCGTGAACACTGAGAACCCGAACGGCTATCTGGACGCAATTACCAATGCAAACGACTCCCTCTCTGGCTCGATCGCCATCAAGGTGGGCAGCGGCGCCGCGCAGACCATCGATGTGCCTTCCTCGGACAGCACTCTGGCCGGTCTGGCCGCAGCCATCAACTCGGCAAAGATCGGCGTAACGGCCAATGTGGTCGCCAGTTCCACCGGCTCACAGCTTGAATTTGTGTCCGGCACGGCCGGATCGTCAGGAGCGCTTACCGTTACCTCGAACATCACCGATACCACAACCAAAACGGTCCTCAACTACAGCAGCGGCGACACCGACATCAACAGCCTTACCACCCTCGGCATCGGCGTGAACAACGACGGCACGCTGACCTTCGACGCCAACTCGCTCGATACGGTGCTCAACACCGACTACAACAGCCTGGTCGGCTTCTTCCAGAACACGAACGGCTGGGGACAAACCTTTGCCAGCATGCTGAACAATGCCGGGACGAGTTCGCCAACGGGCATTCTGGCGCTGGCCTCGAGTTCGAACAGCAGCATCGAATCGAGCCTCAACACCGAGATTTCGAAAGAGAATGCCATGATTTCGGCCGAGCAGTCGAGCCTGACCGCGGAGCTGAACAGCGCCAACGAGATCATGCAGCAGTTGCCGAGCGAGCTGAACGGAATGAACGAGCTCTATTCGGCAATCACCGGGTACCAGCAGAACACCAACGGTTAGGAGCCAAGGAAGATGGGAAGTTACCGGCAACATGCACTGGACGGCGCCTCGGCCGTGGACCTGGTGGTGGCGCTTTACGACGGAATCGTGCGCTTTCTGCATGAGGCGATGCGCGCCGTCGACCGCGGCGACGCCGAAGGACGCCGGGCCGCGGTCAAGCGCGCGCTCGACATCATCATTCATCTGCAGGCGCGCCTGCGCATGGATGTGGGAGGAGAACCGGCAAAGGCGCTGGGCGAGTTTTACGCGGCCATCTTCGCGCAGATTCTGCAGGCTTCGCAGTCGGCATCGAATCCGCGCTTCTCGCACGCCATCGATTGCGTGAAGAATGTGCGCGAGGCATGGCGGCAGGTAGCGCGCGATCCCGGAGCAAACATGGGCGCGCTGAGGCTGACGCAGAGCGGCGCTCTGGTGTCCGTTGAAGGAGAAGGTTCAGGTTCAGCGCCGGCCAAGCCTGTGAACTGGACGGTGTGAGATTGCTGTCTCGCCGGCTCGCTATCACCCCGCTACCGTCAGCTCTTCCTCAAGCTGCTGCTTCTGGTAGAGGCTGGCGTAGTAGCCGTTGCGCGCCAGCAGCTCGTCGTGAGCGCCGAGTTCCACGATGCGACCGCGATTGAGCACGGCGATCTGATCGGCGTTGCGCACCGTGGAAACGCGGTGCGAGATGAGAATCGTAGTCGCGGTGGCCGTGTAATCGCGCAGTCCGCCCAGAATGCGCTCCTCAGTATAGGTATCCACGCTGGCCAGCGCATCGTCGAGAACCAGGATCGCGGGACGGCGCAGGAGCGCGCGGGCGATGGCCGAGCGCTGCTTCTGCCCGCCTGAAAGCGTGACGCCGCGCTCGCCCACCATGGTTTCGAATCCTTGCGGAAACTCTTCGAACTCCTGGCAGATGTGGGCCGCCTCGGCCGCGCGCAGAAGGTCGTCCGCACTGGCCTCGGGCGCGCCGAAGGCCAGGTTCTCGCGGATGGTCTCGCTGAATAGAAACGTCTCCTGCGGAACCATGCCGATGTTGTGACGCAGCACGGCGAGCGGGTAATCGGTCACCGGACGGCCGTCGATCAAGAGCGTGCCTTCAGGCGCATCGTAAAGACGCGGAATCAGGTTGACCAGCGTGGTTTTTCCCGAGCCGGTCGGTCCCACGATGGCCAGGCTCGAGCCGGCTGGAATCTTCAGCGAGATGTTGTGCAGCACCGGCGTCTCGCCGTAGCTGAAGTTGAGGTTGCGGAATTCGATATCCCCATTGAGTCTATGCTCTTCTCCAAAAGGTAAAACAGCGGAGCTGTCGGCGATGGCGGGCTCGGCTTCCATCAGCTCATGGATGCGCTTGACCGATGCGGTGCCGCGCTGGAAGATGTTCACCACCCAGCCCACCGCGATGATGGGCCAGATGAGCTGCAGCATGTAGGTGTTGAAGCCGATGAAATCGCCCACCGAGATTTGGTGCTGAATCACCAGGTGGCCGCCCACCAGCAGCGTAATCACCATCGAGATGCCGAGAATGAACTCGAGCGTAGGCCACAGCATGCCCATCAGCTGCACCAGCCGCAGCGCGCGCGAAATGTACTCGCGATTCAGGCGCTCGAAGCGCCCTATCTCAGACTTCTCGCGCGCAAAGGCGCGAATGAGCCGCACACCGGAGTAGTTTTCCTGGGCCTGCGCCGAGATGTCGGAGAAGCTGGCCTGGATGCGCTCGAAGCGGTTGTGGATAAGGCTGCCGAAATACTGCACCAGGATACTGGCGATGGGCATGGGGGCCAGCGCCACCAGCGTGAGCCAGGGGCTGTAGTGCAGCAGGTAACCCAGGGCAAACAGGCTCAGGAAGATGGTGTTCGCACTGTACATCAGGCCCGGACCCAGCAGCATGCGCACCGCATTCAGGTCGTTGGTCATGCGGGCCATCAGGTCGCCGGTGCGGTAGCGCTGGTAGAAGCCCGTGTCCTGCGCCTCGAGCTTCAGGAACAGCTCGTTGCGGATGTCGTACTCGATATCCCGCGAGATGCCGATCAGGATCCAGCGCTGCGCGTAGAGAAAGATGCCTTTGCTGAGCGCGATGAGAACGATCAGTCCGGCGAAGTAAAGTATCTGCCGGTGCGTCGTGCCCCTAGCGATGGTGTCGATCGCGGTGCCCAGCACGCGCGGAAACTGCACCCCGATCATGTTGGTCGCGACGCAGGCCAGCGTGCCCCACAGGTAGCCCCAGCGGTAGCGGCGCATGTATTTGAAGAGTGGGGCCAGGTCGCGAAGCATATGTCTTATTGTATCGATGCAGCCAAACGGGCGAAGACGCGCAGATTGTTTGTTGACGTTGCCGTCCCGCATCGATTTCCGAGCGCTGATTCCTGGTTCGGCGTCTTTTGGTTGCATTTTGCTGCAATTGAACAGGAATAGCAGGAGGGTTCTTGCGCTTTCGACGTGTCAACATCAAAGCGGCATCGGTTGCCTCGGCATGCCTCGCGCTGGCAGCCTGCCTATGCGGATTCGGCCAAGCTGGTTCGGCTTCTGCCGAACCCCCAAAACTTCCCGCATTCGCAGTCACATCGGTCAAGCCTAACCCGAAGGCCCCCGGCTGGCGGCTGGCGTCGACGCCTGACGGCTGGTCGGGGACGGGCGTCTCTCTGTTCACGCTGATTAGGGAGGCGTACGGGGTCTTCGAGCCGGGGAGGATTGAAGGGGTTCCGCAATGGGCTGACGCCCAGTTCGATATCGAAGGCAAAGTCGATGAAGCGGACGCGACTACATTTCAAAAGCTCCCCTATGACCAGAAGCGGCTCATGTTGCAGGCGCTGCTTGCCGAGCGCTTCAAACTGGCCGACCACTATGAGCCAAGAACCATGCCGATCTTTGTGCTGACGCTTGCCAAGGGCGGGTCAAAGATGAAGGAAACCACCCCGGACGAGTTGCCGGAGGGCTTGAACAAAGAGTTCGCCCGGGTCACCCGCGCTCGTTCCGGTGAGTTCGAGGCCATAAACATGACGGTGGCACAGTTGATCTCTCACCTGACGTATTGGGCAGGAAGGAACGTAGTCGACAAGACCGGTCTGACCGGCCGCTACGACATCAAGCTCGCCTGGTCGCCCGATAGCGACCTCAGCCTGGGGCACGCCGCAGCGAACGACGGACAAGCATCGCTCACGCCGCCTGCGCCGACCGGCCCCTCCATTTTCACCGCGGTCCAGGAACAGCTTGGATTGAAACTCGATCCACAGAAAGGCACGGTGCAGGTGCTCGTCATCGATCACGTCGAAGAGCCGTCACCAAATTAGGCCAACGCTCGTGCGCCGTCCCCGCCTCAGATCCCTGACCCCTGATCCCTGACCCCTGACCCCTGTTTTACGTCGGCGTCCGCAGCAGCAGGTATCCGCCCACCAGCCCGAACAAGATGTCGGACGACCAGGCAGCCATCGCCGCGGGCAGGTAATTCACGTAGCCCATGGCGCCGAAGAGGCCGTCGACCACCCAGAACGCCAGCGCGACGCCGATAGCCACGGCGATCCCGCTGAGTGAGCCGCGCCGGCCCATGGAAAGCGCAAAGGGGATGGCCAGCACCACCATCACCACGGCCACGAGCGGGTAGGCAAGCTTGTGCCACAATGCCACGCGCAGGCGCATGGTGTCGAATCCGCTCTGCTGCAGGTCGCGCACGTATTTCTCAAGCTGCGCAAAGTTCATCTCCTGCGACTGCAGGTCCTCTTTCTCGAAGTAGTCGGGCGGCTCGTGCACCTCGGCGAAGGCGGTGGAAAGATAGGTGCGGTAATTGGTCACGTTGGCGCTGTCGATGTCGCGCACCCAGCCGTTCTCGAACTTCCACGCGTCTGAGTCGCCATCCCAAACGGCGCGGCCCGCAAAAATGCGCCGCGTAAGCGCAAACGTGGAGGGATTGAACTCGAAAACCGAGAGATTGGCAAACTCGTTGCGGTTGGGGTCGAAGAACTGGTAGTAAAAGATGCGCGCCGGCTCGCCGAGCCTGGGTTGGCCGAAGATCCACTTCTGCTCGGGATGCAGATAGGTTTGCGGCGGGCGCCCCTTGATCACGTTGCGCAGCGACTCCTGCCTGCGGTTGGCCTGCGGCAGATAGTACTGGTCGAAGAGAAACAAGCTGATCGAGAGGATGGCGGCGATGGAGACGATGGGAACGACCAGCCGGTAAAGGCTGATGCCGGTGGCTTTCATGGCCACGATCTCGCTGTTGCGGTTGAGCACGCCGAAGACCACGAGCGCCGCAATCAGCACGGCGAGCGGCGCGATCTGGTAGAGCATGCTGGGGGTGAGATTCACCAGGTAGTCGCCGACCGTGACCAGAGAGATGTGATTGCGGATGATATCGCCGATCAGATCGAAGAAGGTGAAGATGATCATGAGCAGGACGAACGCCGCCAGCACGAGCAGGAACATGAAGAGGAATTCACGGACCACGTATTCGTCGAGGATGCGGGGAAATGCGTGGCGGCTGCGCGCGTGAGCGGTAGTGGCGCGCGGCTGGAAGCGATCGAATAAACCGCCAAGCGGGGAACCGTTGGCCGATCCGTTCGCTTTGGCCTGCGGCTTCAAGGTGAAGCGCGTCATATGCGCCGCTATTCCCGAGATGGCGGCGAGCAATCGTCCCCCCGTGGCCATCTGCCACAGCAGTAAAGAGCCGGCCGCGGCAAACAGGAGGTTGGCCGACCACACGGCTGCAAAAACGGGAAGTTTGCCCTGGCGGCCCAGCGCAATGCCGGTGGAGGAGAGGAAGTAGTAGACAAAAACCAGAAGGATGGTGAAGACCCAGCCCGAGCTGCGGCCGCCGCGGCGCGAAGCCGCGCCCAGCGGAACGCCGACCAGCATCAGCACGATGCAGGCAGCGGGAAATGCGAACCGGTTGTGCAGTTCGATCAGGAATCGCTGCGGATCGGGACCATGAATGCGGCCGAGCAACGCGCCCATGGGCATTGCGTAAATGGCCGTATCCATGCGGCCCAGGTGCACGTCGCTCGTCTGGCTGAGCGAAAGCGGCAAATCGGTGGTCACAAAGGTTGAGATGTTGTACTGCGTGGGCTCGCCGGGGACCGTCTCGTGGCGCGAGCCGTCGCGCAGCCGCATCATCAGCTCCTGGCTGCCGTCGTTCACCACGGTGGCCGTTGCAGCGGTGGTGATGATGGGGTTGGCCGGGTCGCTGACGTCGGCCATGAATACCTGGTCCCAGTTCGACGGGCCGGCGCCGGAGTGCACGTTCTGCACGTAGAGCACAAAGTTCTTGAAGTCTTCGTAGAAGACGCGCGGCTGAATCTCGTAAGAGGCCTGCGAGGTTTCCAGCGCCTGCTCCATCTTGAGGATGGCCTGGTTGGCGCGCGGCGCTAGATAGAGGGTATTGGCCAATCCCAGAAGCGTTCCGGCGACTGCCACGATGGCTGAGACGCGCACAAAGTAGCCGATGCCCAGGCCGGAGGCGCGCATGGCGATGATTTCGCTGTCGGAGGCCATGCGGCTCAAACCCAGCAGCACGCCCACCAGCACCGACATGGGAATCGTGACCTTGAGCAGATTCGGCAGCGTGAAGAGAAAGATTTCAAAGACATCGGAGAGCGTGGAACTATTGCGGACCACGACTTCCAATATGTGTGGAAGCTGCGGCATGAACAGGATGAAGGTGAAGAGCGCGCACCCGATCAAGGTGTGTGAAAGAATCTCGCCGAGGATGTAGCGGGTGAGGATACGCACTGCGGGCTCGTGATCTCAGTTTAACGCGTGGCAGGGGCTGATGTTGCCGCCGGCCGCCAACCCCTCAGCCGCAGGCTGTTCGACAGCACGCAGATGGAACTGAGCGCCATGGCCGCCGACGCCAGCCAGGGAGTGAATAGAATGTGGAATGCCGGATAGAGCAGTCCCGCCGCGATGGGAATGCCGAGCACGTTGTAGCCGGCCGCCCAGAAGAGATTCTGTCGCATGATGCGCACGGTTGCGCGCGCCAGACCGATGGATGTGGGGATAAGCGAGGGCTGCGCGCGCAACAGAAGCACGTCGCCGGCCTCCTGTGCCAGATCGGCGCCCGAGCCCATGGCGATGCCTGCATCGGCCTGCGCGAGAGCGGCAGCGTCGTTGATGCCGTCGCCCACCATGGCCACGCGCAAGCCGGATTTCTGAAGTTCGCGAATGCGCTTGAGCTTGCCGGCCGGGTCAAGGCCGGTCTCCACTTCCCTGATGCCCGCGGCCTGCGCGATGGGCGCAGCCGCAGCGGTCGAATCGCCAGTAAGCATCAACACACGGTGCCCCGAGCGGCGCAGCGCGGCCACTGCCTCAGCCGCGTCGGGGCGCAACGCATCGCGGGCATCGAAGAATGCAGCGGGCTTCGAATCAACCGCCATCCACAGCCGCGTCACTCCCGGCTCCGGCTCTGGAACTCCAGCCGGCAATGTCAATGAAGACTCCGCAAACAGAGCCTCATTGCCGAGCAGGACTTCATGCCCCTCCACACGAGCCGAGAGCCCCCGGCCGGGCAGCACCTGAACCTCTTGCGCCGGCTCCCATGCAACTCCGCTCGCCCGCGCAAACTCAGTAACCGCATGCGCCAGCGGATGATTAGATCGGTCCTCAGCCGCGGCGGCCAAGCGCAGCAACTCGATTTCTTGTTCCCTCGTTCCCCGGTTCCCTCGTTCCCTGCCTTCTTTTTCCTTTGTTCCCTGCACTCCCTCCAGCATCGGCCTTCCCACGGTGATGGTTCCGGTTTTGTCGAGAACGATTGCATCCAGATGCGCGAGCCGCTCCAGCGCCTCACCGCCCTTGAACAAAACGCCTAGCTGCGCGCCGCGCCCCACGGCAACCGTAAGCGCTGCAGGCACTGCCAGCCCCATGGCGCACGGGCATGCCACCACCAGCACTGCAACGGTGTTGGCAAGCGCCATAGAAACCGATCCCGTTGCCACCAGCCAGGCAATGCAGGTGACGAGCGCCAGCACCAGCACAACAGGAACGAAGATGGCGCTGGCGCGGTCGGCCAGCCGCTCCATGGGCGCGCGCGAGCGCTGGGCCTGTTCCACCATGCGCGTGATCTGCGAGAGAACGGTGTTTTCTCCCAGCGACGCGGCGCGACACACCACCGCGCCCTCGTAGTTGATTGAGCCGGCCAGCACGCGCCCGCCTGCTTCGCGCGCAATCGGCGTGGATTCGCCCGTCAGCATCGACTCGTCCACCGTGGTGCGGCCCTCTACGATCACGCCGTCTACCGGGAACCGCTCGCCGGGCAGAACAACAATCCTGTCGCCGGGGCGAATCTGTTCAAGCGGCGTCTCAATCTCAACGCCATTCGCAAGGCGCCGTGCCATGGCCGGGCGCAAGCGCGATAGCGAGTGCAGCGCGCTCAGTGCGCGCCGCTTGGCGCGCGCTTCCAGTGTCTTGCCGAGCAGCAGGAACCCCAGAATCAGCAGAACCGCATCGAAATAGACCGCGCGACCGGGCGCGGGCGCAACTGTTGCGTAGGCTGAGTAGGCAAAGGCCACCGAGGTGCCCAGCGCAACCAGAGTGTTCATGTTGGTGGCGCCGTGGCGGAGCGCGCGGATGGCGCTCAAGTAGATCGCGCGCCCCGCCCACGCAACCACCACCGCCGTTATCGCCAGCAGCGACCAGCGCAGCGCATCGGCCGGAATCGCGTAGAGCCAGGGCAAGACCTTCATGAGCGCCTGATCGGCCGCGCCCATCCCATTGCTCGCTTCAGTACCCAGCGGCATTGCCAGCAGCATGGCCGCCGCACCTGAGGCGATGGTCACCCATGCTTTGATTGCGGCGTTTTTCTCTTCGCCGCGTTCGGCTAAATCTGTGGCCGCCTCGCCCGCGCGCGGCAGCACGGCGTCGTACCCTGCGCTGCGTATCGCGGCAACAAGCCGTTCGGGCGCGGCAAATGCGGGATTGAAGACCACGTAGGCACGATGCGCCATCAGGTCAACGCGCGCCGATTCCACTCCGGCCGTCGAGCGCAACGCTTCCTCGACGTGATGCTGGCAGGCCGCGCAGGTCATGCCCAGCACCGGAAGATCGAGCGACTCTGTTGCGGGAGAAGCCAATTCGGTCTCTTAATTTACCTGGGCGGGCTCAACGTGCGCCGCGTAGCCGGCTCGCGCCAGCGCGGCAATCGCCAAGTCCACATCTGCCGGCTCATTGTTTGCAACCAACCTCGCCGCGCCCACGCGCACTTCCTTCACTTCAATTCCCGGCGTGGAGGCAAGCGCCTGGCTCACCCGGCGGACACACGATCCGCAATGCATTCCATCGATTTGCAATGTAACTTCCGCCATAGCTGAGGCCCTCTTAACTAAACACCCTTCTTTATCGATGATAGATGCCGCGATTGGGATTCGCTCTGTGGGATGCGCTACATGGCGTCGCCGCCCCCGCACACACTATCGTTATTTCATGCAGCGAGAGTTTCCTCAGGCGCCGCTCGTCGGGGTGGGCGCAGTGATTGTGCAGGATGGCCGGGTGCTGCTCGTGCGGCGCGGCCGCGACCCCATGAAAGGCCATTGGACCCTGCCGGGAGGCGTGCTTGAAGTCGGCGAATCGCTGGCTCAGGGCGTGGCCCGTGAGGCGCGCGAAGAGACCGGCCTCGAGGTGGAAGTGCTGGAACTGGTGGAACTCCTCGACCGTATTCACCGTGACGAAGGCCGCGTGCGCTTTCATTACGTGATTGCCGATTATCTTTGCCGCGTGACGGGCGGCGAGTTGCAGGCAGCTTCCGACGCAGAAGCGGCGCGCTGGGTGGAGCGGGCCGAGTGGAACAGCCACAGCGCGCTCTTAATCGATCCCATTACGGCACGCGTAATTGAAAAGGGATGGCAGATGGCCCAGGTCCGTTAACAAAGGGTCCTCAGAGGAAAAACAATGAAACTCGTACGACGTGTGATCTGGGTTGCATTCGCGATGGCCATCGCCGCCGGCATCGGCTTTCTTCTGCGCCCCGTCAGCTACTTCAATGAATTGATGTACCTGCGCGAGGCGCTCACGGGCGTCCACAACGGGGATGTTTCGATCGACGGCATTCGCGTGCACTACCTGGTCACCGGGCCCAGGGACGGCAAGCCGGTGGTGCTGGTTCATGGCCTGGGCGGACGCGCCGAAGACTGGCGCAACCTGGCGCCCCCGCTGGCGCGCGCCGGTTACCGCGTCTACATGCCCGACCTGCCCGGCTTCGGCCGGAGCGAGAGGCCCGCGAGCTTCTCCTACTCGGTCCGCGACCAGGCGCACATCGTCATCGGCTTCATTGACGCGATGCATCTCGAGCGCGTCGACCTGGGCGGCTGGTCGATGGGCGGCTGGATCGTGCAGCTCATCGCCGGCCAGATCCCCGCGCGCATCGAACGTTTGATAATCTTCGATTCCGCGGGACTCCACATCGACCCTGACTGGGATACACGGCTCTTCACGCCATCGGACGCAACCGAACTCGATGAGCTCGACGCGCTGCTCATGCCCAACCCGCCCAAGGTGCCGGGCTTTGTCGCTCGCGACATTCTTCGCGTCTCGCACCATGGGGCCTGGGTGGTTCGGCGCGCCATGGCGTCGATGCTCACCGGGCAGGATGCAACCGATCCGCTGCTGCCTGCGCTCACCATGCCGGTGCTCATCGTGTGGGGCGACCAGGACCACATCACCCCGCTCGCGCAGGGCCAGGCGATGCTCAAGCTTGTGCCGCACGCCGAACTCGACGTCTTTCCCGGCTGTGGCCACCTTGCGCCGGTCGATTGCGCCAACCAGATCGCACCCAAAATGCTCGAATTCCTGAATCGGTAATAGTGGCCGTCAGCCGGAGGCGCTCGAATCCAGTTCTGACGAGGCCAAAAATGGGATGAGCACCGCTCAAAAAATCAGCGCCCCACTCTGCGCATGCATTCTGTGCCATGCTCAGCGCGGGGCGCCTGAGATCTTTCTGAGGGGTGGGAGGGCTACTTGGTGATGACTACGGTCAGGTTCATGTCGACGGGAATCTTCTGGTCGTCGATGCGGGCAGGGCGATAGTGCAGCTTGCTGACGGCATCAACAACTTCCGAATTCCAGGCCGGGTTGGTGCTGTTGGTCACCTGGATGTTCTCAGGCAGGCCCTTCTTGTCGACCACGAAAGAGACGCCGACCTGCGCATCGGCCGGAGTGGCAGATGCGGCAAGTCCCGCCGGAGTGTTGAGATCCAACGAGTTCAAAAGGACGGGCTCGATCACGCCGGTGGAGATGCGCGGCGCCGCGGTTGTGGCAGCGGGATCATCGGCTGGCTTGCTTGCGAAGGCCGCTGCGGGGAGGAGCAGGGATGAAAGCACCACGGTAGAAGCGAGGATATGACGCATTTAGTGTCTCCTTGGCGACGGTAGTCACCGTCATCAGAATAGGTGAATACTAAGACGATTGTCAACTAGTTTGTCGAAGTGATTATTTTAAAAACATTTATTCCTGCGCAAATCAATGATTTCAATTGAATGCCGTCTCGCATACTAAATTTTCCACAGTTTTCTTTGATCGCCGGGAATCCCTTTTTGGCTGCGATGCATCCGCGCCTGCGATCAGGTGCAGATCGGCTGTTTCAGGGGGATTTTCAAGTCCGCGAGACCATCCAGCGCACGGCCGTCAGGCGAGTCGGATGGCGCGCCGGCTCAATGGGATGCGGCTTAAAGCGATTCCGTCTGAGTCAGGAGATCGCCGGCGACGATGGCGAGAAGATCCTGGGGCGTTGGTGCAATTCGATCGGCATCGGCCAGTTCATCAGCCGAGCCGTAACCCCAGCCAGCCGCCAGGCAGCGAAGGTTGTTCGCGTGCGCAGCCTCGATATCGAAGCTGCGGTCGCCGACCATCCAGGCTATGCCGCGATCGATCGCCTGCTCGTTGAGGATCCGCGCCAGCAGATCGGCCTTGGTGTGGCTCGCATACTCAAGCTTGTCGCCATAGACGGCGGCAAAAAACTGCGCCAGCTTGAACATCTCAAGAATGCGTATGGCAAAGTGCTCATGCTTCGAGGTGCACACATAGAGCGGAAAGCCGGCACTGTTCAGATCGGCCAGCATCTCGCGCACGCCGGGATAGACCGAGTTGTTCGACCAGCCTTCGCGGTCGTAGCAGGCGCGATAGTCGCGCGCCAGCGCCGCGCGCTCTTCCTCGCTGCCGTTCGGCAGCAGTTCCCTCACCCACTGTTCCACCGGCGGCCCGATGAAGCGGTCGAGCGGCTCGGCGAACTCCAGCCCGCGCGCGTCAATCACCCGGCGCAGGCAGCCCAGGATCCCCGGCTTCGAGTCGGTAAGCGTTCCATCAAGATCAAAAATCAGGGCTGGGTGGTGTCGATCCATGCTTCCAGTGTCGCAGACGCGTACGCGTGGCCGGGTTCACAACATGCACCGGAAATGAGAAAGCCGGGCGCCGACATCCATCGGCGCCCGCCGGCACTCGAAACGCAAGACCGCGCTAAACTTTGATCTCCGGGTGGGCTGCATAATGCAGCAGCACGGCCACCGCGCAACTCACCAATCGCGTCTCAGCCGAATCGGCGCGGCTGGTGAGGATGGTGGGCACACGCGCACCGAGCACGATGCCCGCAAGCTGCGCGCCGCCAAGATACTCAAGCTGCTTGGCGAGCATGTTGCCGCTCTCAAGATCAGGGACCACAAGAATATCGGCCTGTCCGGTGACCGGCGAAACCAGCTTCTTGATACTGGCTGCCTTGGCGCTCACGGCGGTGTCGAAG
>Ga0326727_10006455_pt1 | contig 32160 bp, 29 predicted proteins | sample MB2enrmetagenome_FD_207643 | JGI IMG/M metagenome (GOLD analysis project Ga0326727, IMG submission 207643) | Lab enriched peat soil microbial communities from McLean, Ithaca, NY, United States - MB29MY | ecosystem: Environmental > Terrestrial > Soil > Wetlands > Peat | place: USA: New York...
ACCATCCAGATGACCCACTCGCTGCGCACCTCGGCCGGCTCGCACGAGCGCTTCCTCGTCATGGAGGTCTTCGGCCGCTACGCCGGCTTTACCGCCATGCTGCCGACGATGGCCGGAGCCGCCAACCGCTGCGTCATCCCCGAGCACAAGTTCGATATCGAGCAACTGACCGAACTGCTCAGCTACGACCGCCGCAAGAATCCCAGCCGCTACTCGGTGGTGCTGGTCAGCGAAGGCGCCATGTTCCAGGGTGGCGAGATGGTCTTTGCGGAGGAGACTACCGACGCATACGGACACAAGAAACTGGGCGGCATCGGCGACCTGGTCAGCGAAAAGCTCAAGGAGATTTCGCCGAAGTACAACGATGGCAAGACGGTCGATATCATCAACCAGAAGCTCGGCTACCTGGTCCGCGGCGGCGATCCCGACGCCATCGACTCGATTGTTCCGATGTGCTACGGCAACCTGGCGCTCGACCTGCTGCTGCGCCGCGTCCACGGCCGTCTGGTGGTGCTGAAGAACGGCCGTTACGACGATATGCCGATCGACTGCGTCACCGGCAGCAAGAAGGTGGTGGACGTTCGCCAGCACTACAACACCGAGCGCCTGCGCCCCCACTACAAGAGCTTCCACATGAAGCCGCTGTTCATCATGACCAGCGAGTAAGGTTTATTCGGAAGTGAGAATGGTGCCCCAGGTTCGCGCCGTCTTTGGCGCTAACCTGGGGTTTTTGATTTTGGGGGCGGCGATAACACGCCTACTCTTCCCTCAGGCTCGCCCTCACCTCGTCCAGCAGACTCAGCATCTGCGCGATCTTGCGCTCGCCGATCGGACGCAGCAGGCCATTGATCTCGCTCAGGCCGGGCTCGATCTCGTCGAGCAGCTTCAATCCTGCCGGAGTGATGCGGGTGACGACGACGCGGCGGTCTTCGCTGTCGCGCGTGCGCCGGATCAGGCCGGCGCGCTCCATCCGCTCCAGCAGCCGCGTCACGTCGGGCTCGCGAGCGATCATGCGCTCGCCGATCTCGCCGCAGGTGCGTCCAGCGGGTTCTGCCCCGCGCAGAATGCGCAGCACGTTGTACTGCGTCAAGGAGATGTTGAAGGGCCGCATCACCCGCTCAAAACGAGCCTGCAGCAGATCGCTACTCCGCATGAGCGAGACCAACAGCTCCTCTTCGCGGCTGGCAAAGGGCTTGCCTTGCAGAATCTCCTCGCCGACCGCGGTAATTGTCTTCCGGCTCATACCTGGCTAGATGGATCGCCCTACCTGTCCGATGCAGAAAATCTGTTGCCACAAGTTTTAGAGCGGAGCCGGCCGGCCCCGCTTAACCTTGAAACCTTCGAAACCTTGAAACTTTGAAACCTTGTTCGCTTACAGCCGGTTGATCAGCGAGGCCACATACGCCGCGCCGAAGCCGTTATCGATGTTCACCACCGAGACGTTCGAGGCACAGGAGTTGATCATGCCCAGCAGCGCGGCAATGCCCTGGAAGGCGGCTCCGTAGCCGACGCTGGTCGGCACGGCGATCACCGGCACGGCCACCAGTCCGCCGACCACCGAGGGCAGAGCGCCCTCCATGCCGGCGCAGACCACCAGCACCCGCGCCTGCCGCAGTTCGTCGGAGTGCGAGAGCAGCCGGTGCAATCCGGCGACGCCCACGTCAAAGAGGCGCGTCACGCGGTTGCCCATCACCGCGGCCGTAACCGCAGCTTCTTCGGCGACGGGAATATCGCTGGTTCCGGCCGAGATGATGCCGATCGTTCCCTTGCCCAGCATCTCCTCTTTTTGACGGAGCACCAGCGTGCGCGCCAGCGGATTGTGCTCGGCGGCCGGAAACTGCTCGACCGTCGCCACAACCTGCTCAGCCGTGACGCGCGTTGCCAGCACATTATTTCCGCGCGCCGCCAGCCGACTGAAGATTTCAACAAAGTGCCCGGCGTTCTTGCCGGGACCGAAGATCACCTCCGGCACTCCCACGCGCACGGCCCGATGATGATCGACCTTGGCAAAGCCAAGATCCTCGAAGGGAAGGCTCTTCAGGCGATCGAGGGCGGCATCGGGCGTCATCTCGCCCGCGCGCACCTGCTCCAGAAGCGTCTTCAAACGGCTCTCGTCCATGAACTCTAGCCTACCACCCCGGCTGGACCGTTTTGCTACTACCTCCGCCAAAACCCTACTTTCGGCCTTGACAGCCGGCTCCCGAGTGAACAAAATGCGCGCGTAAGTTGCTTTTATTCGTTGTCTTATTACGGGAGCAAGCCATGAAAGTCGCCGTACTCAAACTACCGGTTACCGAACATATGCAATTCACCACCGGCTCCAAACCGTTCAGAGCCGTAGAGGAATACGTCATCGAGGAGCGTGTAAAGGAAAGAATCTCGGTCTTCGCTGAAGAGACCGAGATCAAGAACCACGCAGAATAGCGCGTAAAGACAAGCCCTGGTGCCCTACCCTTAAAGTCGCTCGCATTTAGCGAGTTCAGGTAGGGCAGTTATCAACACCTCGAATCAACCTCGGAAGAGCGCCGTTCGCCGGGGGCTGGGAAATCCCGAGCTTGCCGTAAGGATCGGAACGCAATAGGCTGGGTTCATGGCTGAGAGCGGCATCGCCCTTCGCACCATTACGCTCGCCGTCACCGGAGCCAGCGGTTCCCTGCTCGCCCGCCAGATGTTGCGCGCCTTGGAGGCCGACGAGCGCGTCAGCCGCGTCAACCTGGTCTGCACCGACGCCGCACTGCGCGTAATGGCCGAGGAACTCGGAGTGAGCGGAAGAAACGAGATCGCCCACCAGTTGCTCGGCGCCGTGCCTCGCAAGACGCAACTGCAGAACAACCAGGATATCGGCGCCAACATCGCCAGCGGCTCCTATCCCACCGACGCGATGATCGTTTTGCCTTGCTCGGCGGGAACGCTGGCGAAGATCGCCAACGGAATCGCCGACAAGCTGCTTGAACGCGCCGCCGACGTCTGCCTGAAGGAAGGCACTCCGCTCGTCCTCTGCCTGCGCGAGACGCCCTTCAACCGCGTCCACCTGCGCAACATGGCGCTGGCCGCCGAGGCCGGAGCGACGATCTATCCCGTCATCCCCGCCTTTTACAGCCATCCCGCTACCATCGACGACCTCGTCCGCCACTTCGTCTGCCGCGTCCTCAAGCACATTGGACTGCCGCAGAGCGGAGCCTACGTCTGGAAGCCGCAGCAATAGAAAAGTATCTTCTCTGGATTTGACAGCCGCCCGCGCAGCGGTCTAGCATCGCCTCACACTGGAGAGGAGGTGGTCCGATGGATATAGGTTTATGCGAATGTAGCACTTCAATCGTGATCAGTGAGGTGGCTGAGGCTTAGAGCGGAGCCGCTCTAACCAACTCGCCAGACCGTGCGTCCGCGACCGGAGCGGCGAAGCCGCGTACCCGACGTTGGACGATCGTAGCAGTCTGTCGCAGGGTGGGGTTTCAGTTGCAGTCGCGCAGATTGGGTTGCGCCTCTGCAATGGAGCCGGCCCGCCTCAGGCCAATCCAAAACAGCTTACCGGCGCCCCGCATGGCTACAGTGTGGGGCGTTGCTGTTTTTAGGAAAACCTTCAAGAAGAAAGTTCGAGGGTGCCCCATATCTGCGCGCTTTTCGCAGATGTGGGAGCCTACGTCAGCGAGATCGCATCCACGTCCACGATAACGTTCGTTCGCGGAATCTTCTTCTGCTGCGCCTCGGCGAGCATCGCTCGCAGCAGCGTATTCAGCCGCTCGCGGCTCGTGGCCTTCAGCACGAAGTGGAAGCGGTAATCCTTCTTCAGTCGCATGATCGGCGCCGGAGCCGGTCCCATCACCCGCACGCCCTCGTGCCGCTCCTGCTCAAACCAGCGTCCCAACAGGCCGGAGTAGCGCAGCGCCTCTTCCTGTTTATCGCTGCGCACCAGCACGTTGGCCAGCGCGTCAAAGGGCGGATAGTGCATCCAGCCGCGGAAGCGCAACTCTTTTTCGGCAAAGCCGTGGTAGTCGTGACGGGCGGCGAACTGCACCGCGTAGTGCTCGGGAAAGAGCGTCTGCAGCACGACCTTGCCCGGCATCTCGCCGCGTCCGGCGCGTCCGGCCACCTGCGTCAGCAACTGAAAGGTGCGCTCGGCGGCCCTGAAATCGGGCAATCCCAGCGCGGCATCCGCCCCGACGACGCCGACCAGCGTCACGCCATGGACGTCGTGTCCCTTGGCGATCATCTGCGTGCCCACCAGCAGATCGATCTCGCCGGCCTGGAACTCGCTGAGCACGCGCTCGAAGTCGTCATGCCCGCGCACCGTGTCGCGATCCATGCGCCCGATGCGCGCCTGCGGAAAGGCCGCGTGCAGAATCTCCTCCAGCTTCTCCGAGCCGGTGCCGAGGAACTGCACATACTCGCTGCCGCACTTCGCGCAGCTCTTCGGAACCGGCTGCTGATATCCGCAGTAATGGCAGAGCAGCCGAAACTGCCGCTTGTGGAAGGTCATCGCCACGGCGCAGTCGCGGCACTGGATCGTGTCTCCGCAGGCCCGGCACATCACCCACGCCGAATAGCCTCTGCGGTTCAGCAGGATCATCGCCTGCTCGCCGCGCTCCAGCCGCGTCGTCGTCTCCTCGATCAGCCGTCGCGAGAGCACGCTCTCGCGGCCGCTCTCGCGAAACTCCGCCCGCATATCCACCAGTTCGACCTCGGGCAGCGGACGCTCGCGCACGCGGCCGGGCAGTGCGATCAGCCCGTATTTTCCGCGCCCGGCGTTGTTGAAGCTCTCCAGCGATGGCGTCGCCGAGCCCAGCACCACGGTCGCATCCAGCGCCTTGGCGCGCATCACAGCAACGTCGCGTCCGTGGTAGCGCGGCGTTTCTTCCTGCTTGTAACTGCCGTCGTGCTCCTCATCGACGATGATCAATGCCAGCTCGCGCACCGGCGCAAAGACCGCCGAGCGCGTGCCCACGGCGATCCGCGCCTCGCCGCGACGGATGCGATGCCACTGCTCGGCGCGCTCATCGTCGCTCAGCGACGAGTGCAGGATGGCGATCTCGTCTCCGAAGACGTTGTGCAGATCGGCCGCCACGCCGGGCGTCAATCCAATCTCCGGGACAAGCAGGATCGCGCCGCGTCCTGCCGCCAGCACCGACTGCATCGCCGCCAGGTACACCGCCGTCTTGCCCGAGCCGGTGACGCCGTGCAGCAATGAGACTTGAAATTTCCGCTCCTCGACCGCGTTGCGAATCCGCTCCAGCGCCGCTTTCTGCCCCGGCGTGAAGAGAGACTCCAGCGTGGTGCGCGGCTTCATCTGCGGCTTCGCCCGCTCGGCGTTTTCTTCGATGATCTCGATCCGGCCGTGCTTCACCAGCGTCTTCAGCGAGCTTGGAGAGGCTCCGCCCTCGCGCAGCTCGCCGACCGGCATCCGCCCGCCGGAGGTGCGCAGCAGATCGACGATGTGCTGTTGCGCAGCGTTGAGTTTGCGATCGTTGAATCGGCCATCGCTGGATTGGCAATCGTTCAATTTTGCGTCTTCTGCCGTGTCTTCCTTCAGCACGGCGAACTTCACAATTCGCCGCGCATCGCGCGTGCCGGAGAGATCCTCGCGCACGACCCACTTCTTCTGCACCAGCCTGCGCAGCAGCTCGCGGGTCGCGCCGCTCTTTGTTCGCAGCCGCTCCTCGCGCATCAGCTCGCCCTCGCTGAGCGCATCGAGCACGGCGTACTCGCCGTTCTCCTCCTCATCGGCGCGCCGCGCATAGCCGTAGAACGCATCGGCTCCCACGGCAGTAATGCGATATCCCGTTGCCTGCCGGAATTCGGCCTGCAGCGGCAGCATGGTGCGATAGACTTCGCCGATCGGCGCGAGGTAGTACTGCGCGATCCAGCGTCCCAGCGCCAGCAGCTTCTCGTCGAGCACCGGAGCCGTATCCAGCACCTGCAGCACGCGCTTTGTCTGGCGGCTTTGCGGCTTCTCGCGATGCACGCGCGTCACAATGCCGGAGAGCCGCTTCTCCGAACCTTTGCCGAAGGGCACAACGACCCGTCCTCCGGCAACCGGCTCCAGCCCGCCACATTCATAAGTGAAGATCAGATCGAGCGGCACCGGCAGCGCCACATCGCAATACGTGGCTTCAGTCTCTTCCTCTGGCTTTTCCCGAAAACCGGGAAGCAGCGACGGCGAGGCCTCGGAGGCCATCACTCACCGGCGCGCCGCGGGAGCGGCATTCCCAGATGCTTCATCACTATCTGCAGATCGAGCCACGTCTCTTTCTTCTGCCGCGGATCGCGCAGCAGGAACGCCGGGTGATAGGTGACCACCAGCTTGGTCGAAAAGTTCGGATCGCGCTCAGCCGCCGTCTCCGGCAGAATGGGATGAAAGTCGTAGATTCTCCCGCGCAGATTCATCATCGAGTCGTTGACGCCGAGCAGGAACTTCGCCGCCGTCGCTCCCAGGGCCACGATGATCTCCGGACGCACAATGGCAATCTGCCGCATCAGGAAGACGCCGCAGCACTCGCTCTCCTCGCGCTCCGGCGCGCGATTGTTCGGCGGACGGCACTTGACCACGTTGGCGATGTAAACATCCTCGCGGCGAATGCCCATCGCCTGGATCATGTTGTTCAGCAGTTGCCCGGCGCGGCCCACAAAGGGCTCTCCCTGCGCGTCTTCATCCGCGCCCGGCCCTTCGCCGATGAACATGATCCGCGCCTGCGGGTCGCCGACGCCGAAGACGATGTTCGTCCGCTGCTGGCTTAGCCCGCAGCGGGTGCAGTCGCCGATCTCCTCGCGAATCACGCGCAGCGCCGCCGGTTTGTCGCTGAGCAGCCGTTCGGTGCCCCATATCTGCCCGCCTTGGGCAGATGTGGGAGAACTGACCTGTCCCTCGTCGGCTCCCACTGCAAGCTGCGTCGCCGCCGCCGGAGCCTCGATCGCGGCCATCTCCTCGCGCTCAATCGCCTGAGCGATGCTCGCGCCCTCGGGTGCCTCGCGCCGATAGAGATCGTAGATGCCGAGCTCGCGGTAATAGCGCACCGCCGCGGCCACCGCCTGCCGGCTCGTCTCGTCCAGAACCTTTGCCATTATGCCTTCGCCTGCGCGGCCCGCTGCTTTGCGCGCAGCTCAACCGCGGTATCAAGAATGCGCTCCGCCATCTCCGCCTTGCTCATCTCCGGAATCTCAATGACGCCTGCGGCGGTGATGATCTCGCCCGCATTGCGATCCGAGCCGAAGCCGATGCCGGGCCGCGAAACGTCATTCAGCACGATCGCGTCCAGATGCTTGCGTTCGAGCTTGCCGCGCGCGTTCACCGCTGCATTCTCGGTCTCGGCGGCAAAGCCGATCAGCAACTGTCCCGGCGCACGCTTCGAACCCAGCTCGGCCAGAATATCGCTCGTTGGCCGCAGATCGAGATGCAGCGCGCCCTCGCGCTTGATCTTGTTCGCCGCGATCTCGGCGGGAGCAAAGTCGCTGACCGCCGCCGTCATGATGGTGATGCTGGCGCGGCCAAAGCGCTCCACCAGCGCCGCCCGCATCTCGGCGCAGCTCTCCACGGCGACAAACTCTTCTACCAGCGGAGCAGCCAGCGCCACCGGCCCGCTCACCAGCGTCACCCGCGCACCGCGGCGCATCGCAGCCTCCGCCAGCGCGTAGCCCATCTTGCCGCTCGAACGATTTCCCAGGAAGCGCACCGGATCGAGCGGCTCATAGGTCGGCCCGGCGGAGATCAGCACGTGCTCGCCGGCAAGATCGTTCTTCTTCGCCAGCCGCGCCATCACCGCCTCGACGATCGCCTCCGTCTCGGCCAGCCGTCCTTCGCCGGTCATTCCACAGGCAAGATAGCCCTCGCCCGGCTCAACCACCGTTGCGCCGCGCGCGCGCAGCAACGCAAGGTTCACCTGCGTCGCCGGATGCCGCCACATATTCACATTCATCGCCGGAGCCACGATCACCGGTGCGGTGGTGGCCAGGTACAGCGTGGAGAGAAAATCCTCGGAGAGCCCCTGCGCGAAGCGAGCCAGCGTCGCCGCCGTCGCCGGAGCCACCAGCAGCGCATCGATCGACTGCGCCACGCCGATATGTTCTACGGAAGAATCAAGGGTGGAATTCGAATCGCGCTGCGAGAACATCTCGGTGATGACCTTCTCGCCGGTAAGTGCGGCGAAGGTCAGCGGACGCACAAACTCCTGCGCCGCCTGGGTCATGATTACCTGCACGCGCAGCCCGCGATCCTGCAGCCGCCGCGCAATCTCCGCGGCCTTATACGCGGCGATGCCGCCTGTCACTCCCAATGCGATCTTCATGGCCGGCCTTCCGGTTGCGGACTTCCCGCTGAAATCCTGCTCTTGCGATTCGATGCAGGCTTCCACTCGGGAGCGCGGCCCGCACGCACCGGTCGCTAAGCGCTGAGCACGCTCCGGCCGGCGGCGGCCACGATCAAACCTCGCAACTTCCTCTGCCTATGCTACACCCGACTCGGGATCGTCCGGCAGCACCACCGGACGCAGCGGCTTGGTCTCCCACTTCACCTTGTCGGCCTCCAGCTCCTGCGCCGCAATCCGGCAGGGCTTGGTGGAGGTAGTGGGAACCAGAGGAATCGCCCCCGACTGTAGCTGGCGGGCGCGCCGGGCGGCCACCAGAATGTACCGGTAATTACTGTCAAAGCCGTGATAAAGATCCACTTTACCTCTCCTGAACATCCTTGCTACGAAAACTCTCCAGAATCGGGCCCAGACTCGGTTCCACGAACTCCCGCAGGCGCTGACTTGCAAGCTCGGCCATCTTCTTCTCGTCGGCCCGCGAGGGCTCGCGTCCTGTGGCCTTCAGCCGCTCCGTCAGGATGATCGCCCGCAGCGCGTCGATGGAGTCATCCAACTGGTCGTTCACCAGAATGTAGCCGTATTCCCGGTATTTTTCAATCTCCCGGGATGCCGTCTCCAGCCGGCGCTGAATCACCGCCTCGTCCGTCATGCGCTCGGCCGAGCTTCGCCGCCGCAGCCGCTTCTCCAGCTCCTGCCTGGTCGGAGGCAGGATAAAGATGCTGATCGCCTCCGGCAGCCGCCGCTGCAGTTGCGATGCTCCCTGCACGTCGATATCCAGCAGCAGGTCGTGGCCGCGCGTAATCGCGTCATCGAGGAAGCGCTTCGCCGTCCCGTAGTAGTTTCCGAAGACGTCGGCGTACTCCAGGAACTGTCCCTGCGCGATCATCCGCTCGAAGACCTCGCGGCTCGTGTAGTAGTACTCGCGACCCTCTTCTTCGCTGCCGCGCGGCTTGCGCGTTGTGTAGGAGACGGAGAAATCCAGCCGGTCCACCGAGCTCTTGATGGCATTGACCAATGTCGATTTCCCGCTCCCCGAGGGCGCCGAGATGATGAATACCAGTGTCATTCGACGTTCTGCACCTGTTCTCTAGATTTTTCGATATCGCTCTTCAGCTCCAGCCCCAGCGCGGTAATGCGCATGGCATCGCCGGCCAGGCCGCTGGTCTTGCTGAGCATCGTGTTGGCCTCGCGATTCATCTCCTGCAGCAGAAAGTCGAGCTTCTTGCCGATATCGTCGCCCGCGGCCAGCAATCCGCGGAAGTGCTGAATGTGCGCCTTCATGCGGACGATCTCCTCCTGCACATCGCTGCGCTCGGCCAGCAGCGCCGCCTCCTGCAGAATTCGATCGGCATCGGCCTTGCCCTCCAGCAACTCATTCATCCGCGTCCGGAGGCGCTCCAGCTGCGCGGCCAGCACCGTGCCCCGCAGGGTTTCGATCTCGGCGGTGTTGCGCTCAAGCTGCTCCATGCGGGATTCCAGCTCCGTCCGCGTGTGCTCGCCCTCCAGCCGCCGGTTGGCGTCCAGCCGGTCGATCAGCTCCGCGGCCGCGCCCAGCAGCGTGCTCTGCAGCTCCTCGTTCTCCGGCATCTCGCTGGAGGCCGACAACACGCCATTCAGCCGGAAGAGCGCATTCAGGTCTACCTCGCCCTTCAGCCCCAGCTCCTCGCTGAGCCGCCGGAAGGCCGTGACGTAGCCCTTCACCAGCTCCTGGTTCACGCTGATTCCCGATGCGCCGGCGTACTCCAGCGTCAGCGTCACCTCGACGTGGCCGCGATGCATCTTCTCCTTGAAGAGCTTGCGCAACTGCTGCTCGAAGAGCTCCGAGCGCGCCGGCAGCCGCAGATGCAGATCCAGAAAGCGATGGTTCACCGCCTTGGCGGCGAAGGTGTAGGCAGTCGTACCCTGCTCACCTTTGAGCTGGGCAAAGCCGGTCATCGAGCGGAGCGGCATGGCTTACTCGTCGCCTCCTTCCACGGACGCCTTCGGGGCGTCCGCATCCACAAACTGCAGTTCATACAGCCGGCGATAGGTTCCCAGACGCGAGAGCAGCTCCTCGTGCGAGCCCTGATCGGCGATCCTGCCATCTTCCAGCACAATGATCCTGTCTGCCCGCCGCACCGTCGAGAGCCGGTGCGCGATCACGAAGACTGTTCGTCCTGTCATCAGGTTCTGCAGCGCCGCCTGCACCAGCGCCTCGCTCTCGGAGTCCAGCGCCGAGGTCGCCTCATCGAGAATCAGCACCGGCGCGTTCTTCAGCAGCGCGCGCGCGATGCTCATCCGCTGCCGCTCGCCGCCGCTCAGCCGGAAGCCGCGCTCGCCGATGACGGTTTCATATCCCTCCGGCATGCGCAGAATGAAGTCGTGCGCCAGCGCCGCGCGCGCCGCCCGCTCCACCTCGTCCATGGAAATATTCGGCTGCCCGTAGGCGATGTTGTTGCGCACCGTGTCATTGAAGAGCATCGTCTCCTGCGCCACGATTCCGATCTGCCCGCGCAGCGAGGCCAGAGAAAGCTCGCGCACATCGTTGCCGTCCACCAGAATGCGTCCGCCGGTCACGTCGAAGAAGCGCGGAATCAGGTGCACCAGCGTTGACTTTCCCGCGCCGCTGCCTCCGACAATCGCTACCACCTCGCCGGCCTTCACCTCCAGGTCGATGCCCTTCAGCACCTCGCGTCCATCTTCGCCGTCGTTGTAGGAGAAGCGCACATTCTCGAAGCAGATCGACTCGTGGAAGCCGGTGAGCTTGCGCGGCAGCGCCCGCTCATGCACCTCGTCCTTGGCGTCCATGAACTTAAAGACCGACTCGCTGGCTCCCATCGCCTGCTGAAAGCTGTTGTAGAAGGACGCGAACTTCCGCACCGGCTGATAGAGGCTGATCGTCGCCGCAATAAAAACCCCGAAGCCGCCCAGCGTCATCGTCCCATGGCGGATGCTGTCGCTGCCCAGCTTGATCAGCAGCGCGATGGCCACCGCACCCAGCAGGTCCATCAGCGGCGAACTCACCGCTGAGGCTACCACCCAGCGCATGTTGGCCGAAAACAGCCGCTTTGCCGCCGCCTTGAAGCGCAACGTCTCCCACAGCTCCATGCTGAAGGCTTTGACAATGCGATGGCCGGTGATCGTCTCATGCAGGATGTTCTGGATTTCAGCCAGCTTGTCTTGCCCGCGCCGTGTCGTGGTGCGCACCTGGCGGCCGATTTTGCGCGAGCTGAAGAGAATGACCGGCACAAAGAGCAGCAGAATCCACGCCAGCTTGCCTCCCACCGCGATCACCAGCACGGCGAGAAAGATGAACGCAAAAAACTGCTGCAGAAACTCGGCCAGAACCGTGGACATCGCAAACTGCACCTTTTCGATGTCATTGATGATCGCCGAAATCAGCGTTCCCGTCGTATGCCGCTGAAAGAACGCTGCCGAGCGCCGCAGCACGCTGCTGTAGATCTCGTTGCGAAGATCGGTCACCAGCCCGAAGCCGGCATAGTTCACCAGGTATGCGCCGCAGTAGTAGAAGATGCCCTTGAGAAACACCGCGGCGACCAGCGCGAAGGCCACCATCATCCAGGGATCGTGTAGGTGACCGGGAACAATCTGGTCAAGGTAAAGCGTGTACCTCGTTCGCGGAATCTTGAACAACGCCAGCGAACCGCCATTCGGCGACCAGACCTTATCGACGATCGGCTTCAGCAGCGCCAGGCGGAACGCCTCCAGCAGTCCCACCAACGCAAACAGCACCACACTGGCAAAAAGCCGCAGCCAGTAGGGCCGGACGTACCACATCAGGCGAATCAGTCGGCGCATGAACAACTCATCGGATGAAGGCCATCGCGCATGGGAATTGGAGACCTCTTGATTCTACTGGAAGCCCACCGCTGCCGTCAGATTATCTTCCCCGCTCATGTTCCTCAGGTTTTCGCGGACGCTGGTTTCACGTCTGCCAACAGCGGGACCGGTGCCCCGTTTCTGCCCGCCTTTGGCAGATGTGGGAGCATCGCTGCAGATGTGGGGTTATCGCGGAGCGTCGCGGTGCTCTACCTTCACGTGATAGCCCGCCTTCGCCAGTTGCCGCTTGATCTCCTCGGCCATGAAGACCGAGCGATGCTGCCCGCCGGTGCATCCGAACGCCACCGTCAGATAGCTCTTCCCTTCGGCGATGTAGTGCGGCAGCAGGAAGAGCAGCATCTCCGTCACCTTGGCGACGAACTCCTGCGTCTGCGGAAACGCTCGGATGTATTTAGCCACCTTCGGATGCCTGCCGGTAAACGGACGAAACTCCGGCACAAAGTGCGGATTCGGCAGAAAGCGCACGTCGAAGACGAGGTCGGCGCTCTCCGGCACGCCGTTCTTGAATCCGAAGCTCAGCGTCGAGACCAGCAGCGCCTTGGGAACGCCGCCGTCGCTCTTGAAGAGCTCGACCAGGTGCGTCCGCAGCTCGTGAACGTTGAACTTCGAGGTATCGATCTCCAGGTCGGCGATGTTGCGGATCGGCTCCAGCCGCCGCCGCTCGTTGCCGATCGAACTCAACACCGATGCCGCCGAGCCCAGCGGATGCGGCCGCCGCGTCTCGCTGTAGCGCCGCACCAGCACCCGGTCCGAGGTATCCAGGTAGATCAGCGTCACATCCAGCCGATTCTTCAGATCGGCGATGATCGCCGGAAGCTGATCCAGCCGGCTGCCCTCGCGGATATCCACCACAATCGCTGCGCTGGTGTTGTCGCGCGCATCCTGGATCAACTGCGCAAAGCTGGGAATCAGCTCCGCCGGCAGGTTATCCACGCAGTAGTAGCCCATGTCCTCAAAGACCTTGAGGGCGGTAATTTTTCCCGAACCGCTCAGCCCGGTGATAATCACCAGCTTTGCCCGGCTCGCCGCGCCTCTGCGCTCGTGCTCGGCGACGGTACCGGACTTCGATCGTTTCGGGGCCTTCCGGGCTGCGTGGGCCATAGGCGTACTCTAGCAGCAGAAGTCGATTTCGAGAAAGTGGCAACCGTTGTAACCTTGCCTTGCCGCCCGGGCAGGAGATAAATAGACGCCCGGATAAGCGGCAATTCAAGGGACTCGGCCCAGAGACAGGAGGAGAGATGACGAAGCTCACCGCCGCCATAGCATCGGCAGTTTTCGTTTTGGTCGCCCCCACCTCCGTCGTCGGAGTGATCCCCTGGTGGATCTGCCGCTGGCAGCTGAATCCGCCATTCCTTGGTCTCTATGCCCTGCGCTATCTCGGCGTGGTCATGCTAATCATAGGCGTCGCCGGATTGCTCGACTCCGTCGGACGCTTTGTTGTGAAAGGCTCCGGCACGCCGGCTCCCGTCGCGCCTCCGCAGACGCTTGTCGTCAGCGGCCTCTATCGCTTTGTACGTAACCCGATGTACGTGGCCGTCGTCTCGACCATCGCCGGGCAGGCCCTGCTCTTCGCCAGCGTGGAGCTTCTGGAATACGCCTTCGGCGTCTGGCTTTGCACACATCTTTTTGTCTGCTTCTACGAGGAGCCTCATCTGAAAAAGTGCTTTGGCGAGCCCTACGAGCTCTTCCTTCGCCATGTTCCGCGCTGGATTCCGCGGCTAAGACCGTGGAACGATCCGATGTAAGCCAAAACAAAGAGGCCGGGGAGCATGCCCCGGCCTCCGATGCATTCTGCCGATCTCTACGGCACTTCGATCAACTCCAGCTTGCCGTCCTTGCGCCGGTGCAGCACCCGCACCACGCCTTTCTTATCCCGGAAGACGAAGACTCCACGGTCGCGGAACTCGCACTCCTTCACCGCCTCTTCGATGGTCATCGGCTGCAGCGCAACCGAGTCCTGGCTCTTCACCAGGTGCGCCTCGGTCACCTTGGGCTTGGCCGGAAACTTGTGTACCACCACCGGAACCGCCGTCACCGCCGTCGTCCCTACCGCCATCGGAAGCTCCATCTCCGGAGCCTCGCGCTTCCACACGGGAGGCTCGGCGCGCTTGCCGTCGCGCCTGCGCGTAGTCAACTTCAGCGCCTGCACCTCGATGCGCTCCAGCGCCTGGTCGATGGCGACCATAATATCGGTGGCCTCGCCGCGGCCAACCAGCTTCCGCGTCCGCCGCGTCAGCGTGATCTCAGCGATGCGGCGCTGCTTCTCTGCCGTCAGAATCACCTTGCTGACGCAGTTGCTGCCAACGATCCTTTCAAGCTTCGCCAGTCCAGCCTCCACCTCCTTGCGAATCTTGGGAGTAATTTCGAATTGCCTGCCGGTGTAGTCCACGTTCATTCGATTTCTCCTCTCGAAGCACGTGCTATGGCAAAAGCTCGGATGCTGCTGTCAGCGTCTTTGAAAGGGGAACGCCTGAACCCGTGCCCCTTCACGTTCGTTGCACACCAACTCCGGTTTTGCTCTAAGCCAAACGCCCACGAAAACAATCCGTGGGCGTTTGGTTATATCAGATGTAGAGGGTTGCTGCCAGTCTCTGTTGCGGCACAGATAAAAAACTTACTTCTTCAGTCTCCGCTGATGGGTCGAGGGAATCTTCATATCCTCGCGGTACTTCGCCACCGTTCGCCGCGTTACCTGGATGCCCTGCGTTTGCAGAATGCGCGTAAGTTGCTCATCGGTCAGCGGACGCGAGGGATCTTCCTCCTCGATCAGCTTCTTCACCCGGCGCTTCAGGATCAACAGCGAGGTCGCCCCGCCCTCCGGTCCGTTCACGCTCTCGCTGAAGAAATAGCGCAGCTCAAATACTCCCTGCGGCGTGTGCGCGTACTTGCTCGCCACCGCCCGGCTCACCGTCGAAGGATGCACGCCGATCTCCTCGGCGACCTCCTTGATCATCATCGGCTTCAGGTAGTCGATGCCGAATTCGAGGAACTCCTGCTGCCGTCCGATGATGGCGTAGCAAACCTTCAGGATCGTCTGTTTGCGCTGCTCGATGTTCTTGATCAGCTGGATCGCGCTCTTATAGCGCTCCTTGACGTAGTTGCGAACGTCTTTCTCGTTGCCCTCCCGGCTGAGCATCTTCCTGTACCTCGGATTCAGCCGAAGCTGGGGAAGGTCCTCGTCGTTCATCATCACCAGGTACTCGTCGCCCTGCTTGACGATGGCCACGTCGGGCTCGATCAGCCGCGTCTCCGGGATGTTGTAGCGCAGGCCGGGCTTGGGATTCAGCGTCCGGATCAGCGCCACGCAGCGCTCCACCCACTCCGTGCTCTTGCTGATCGCCCGGGCAATCTCGCGGATCTGCTTGTTCTGCAACTGGTGCAGATGCTTGTCCACGATGGTCATGGCGTCTTCCAGCAGCTCCGGCATATCCAGCTCGCCGCCGCGCTCGTCGTGAACCCGAAGAAGATCCTTAAGCTGGGCCATCAGGCACTCGCGCAGATCGCGCGAAGCCACCCCCATGGGGTCCATCTGCCGTACCACGTTCAGCGCCTCGGCCATCGCCTCGCGGCCAAAGAGCGCTTTAGCGGGCTGCTGCGCTCCGGCCACCGGCTGCGAAGGCTCCTCCGCCGGCTCTTTGGCTGGCGCCTGTGCTGCCGGCACTACGGACGGATCGTCTGCCCCCTGCGCGGCCACCTCGCCGCTCAACTCCTTTTCCAGCGCCGCGCCGCCCTCCAGCGCGCTCAGCGAGCCAGATGCCAGTTGCAGCAGCTCCTCGTCGCTGACGATCAGATAGCCTTCGTCGTTCAGGTTGCCGATGATCAGCTCGGCCGCCGCCAGCACCTCGTCTTTCAGGTGCACCGCCCCGAGCTGCCACATCAGGTGGTCGGTCAGCGTCGTCGGCTTGGAGAGAAAGTTCTCGAACGAGGGCTTCTCGATCGACTCGATCTCAGAATTGCTGCGGTAGCCCGGATCCAGGTATTCGTTGAAAAACGAGCCGAAATCCACCTCCTCGAAGGGATCTTTCTCCGCCGGGGTGGTCTGTGGCTCTTCCACCGTCGCGGCCGCGCTCTCGCGCTCGCGCTGCTCCTCCCGGGCTCCAATTTCGTCTACCGTCGGAACCGTCTCCTCCAGCTCGTCGAGGACAGGGTTCTGAACCATCTCCTCGTTGATCATCTCCTTGAGCTCAAGCTTGTTAAGCGCAAGCACGCTGACCATCTGCACCAGTCCCGGTGTCAGGACCTGCCGTTGAGAGACCTTGAGATTCAGCTTTGTCTGAAGTGACATTCCATCCAATTCAATCAGGAAGTTTCCACCCTGATTCTAAACCAAAATCTTTCCGCGGAAGCGAGGGTTCGGCAATCAAAATGCAGTAGCAGGTAACTCTAACCTGTGGCTAGGTTAAGCTCGGGCTAAACTAAGGTAAAGCTCTCGCCCAGATAGACCCTTTTGACCTCAGGATCGTTTCCCAACTGCTCCGGGGTCCCGGCACGGAAGATGCGCCCGTCGGCGATGATGTAGGCACGGTCGGTGACGGAGAGCGTCTCCCTCACGTTATGATCGGTGATCAGAACCCCGATCCCGCTCTCCTTCAGACTGAAGATAATCTTCTGCAGGTCCAGCACCGCAATCGGATCGATGCCGCTGAAAGGCTCATCCAGCAGGATAAAGACCGGATTGATGCACAGTGCGCGAGCGATCTCGACCCGTCGCCGCTCGCCGCCGCTCAACGCATATCCCTTATTCTTGCGGATGTGTCCCAGTCCGAGCTGGTCGAGCAACGCCTCCATCTTGCCGCGGCGCTCCGGCCAGCTCATGCTCTGCGTCTCCAGCACGGCCAGGATGTTATCCTCGACGCTCAGCTTGCGGAAGACCGAAGCCTCCTGCGGAAGGTAGCTGATGCCGTAGTTGCGCGCCCGCAGATACATCGGCAGCGCGGTGATATCGTTATCGCCGATCAGCACCCGCCCGGTGTCGGGCGGAATCAGCCCCACGATCATGTAAAAGCTCGTGGTTTTGCCCGCTCCGTTCGGCCCCAGCAGTCCCACCACCTCGCCCTGCTCCACCGAGAGCGAGACTCCGTTGACCACGCGCCTGCCGCGGTATGACTTGCCGATCTGTTCCGTTGAGAGTGTCTGCATCAGCGGGAAACGTGGGTGTGGGTTACGGCGCGCGAATCGCCCTTACCCTCGACGACCACCCTATCATCGCGACTGAAGAAGGTCAACGAATCGCCGCGCACCGTGCCGTTCACCGGATCGCTCAGCATCGGCGCGCCGCCCGTCATCACATAGCTTTCATTCGAGGCCGTGTACACCAGCTTTTCGCCCTCGGCTCGCCGCTCCTGCTGCTGCACCAGCACGTGGCGGACGGCAATAATGTGATCGAGCTGGCTTGGTCCTGTCGTGTGAACGCTGGCGGCGGCATTCAGGAAAACGTCGGCATGGTCGGCGGTCAGTACTCCATCCTCGCCTCGCGCCACCACCCCTCCGCTGAATCGCGCCTCCCGCTCGGTGTCGGTATAGGTCAGGTGCGGAGCGGTCACCAGGATCGTCGATGCCTTGCCGCTGCTACTTACCTGCAGAAATACATTGCTCACCGGATGTTTCTTGTCGCCGGTCGCAACCAGGGTTCGCGCCTTCTGGTCGAAGTCGATCGTCTTCGCCTCTATGATGTTCGATCCCTGCCACAGCCGCGCCCCGCCGCTGTAGTGCGCCATCCCGGTGGACTGCACCATATTCATCGCCTGCGCCGTCACGTGGACCGGCTCCGCCGTCGCCAGTAGTGCGCCGTTCGGCTCAACCTTCAACTGGCTGGATGTCGTCTTGACGTTGCCCTGTGCAAAGGCCTCGCCGCTGCGCTGCAGCAGCCGGATGCGATCCGCCGTCACCGTCAGCCCGCCATCGACCACCCGCGGTGCGCCCGTCAGCGTCACCGAATCGTCGAGCGGAGAGTAGACGGCGCGCTCGGCAAAGCCGCTCCTGCCGCCCAGCTCCTTTTCGCTGCTCTGCTTCTCGATATAGCGGAAGTTTCCCTCCTGCTCCACCGATTCGATCTCGCCCGCACCCGTAAACTGTGCCACCATGCGGTCGCTGGTGCTCAGCTTATCGGGCTGCCCCGGAGCCCGGCTGGTCACCCGCACCGCGCCTCTTCCATGCACCGTGCGGAGCTTGTTCTCCTCGCTGAAGTCGGCGGTGAACAACTGCGCGTCCACGACCGTCTGCTCGCCCGCGTTCTTCGCTCCCGCACCGGTCGCCACCAGCTCTCCCGGACCCTCGGTCCTCGCCGATTGCAACTGCCGGCCGGAATTGAGATTCAACGTCATCGCCTCCGAGCTCAGCGCGTAGGCCTGCGGATTCGCGCTCCCGGGCCGCGGAGCCTGACTCAGCGTCACCTTCTGCCGCGCATAAATCGTCCGCAGCTCCGAGGAGGGCGCGTTCACGCTCTCACCCTCACTGACCTTCTTTGGCTGCGCCTTCGCCGGCTCAAAGTGCATCAGCATCTCGCCCGAGTGTCCGTTGGCGCCCTGCGCCGTCGAGGCAAAATCCACCCCGCCGGTGAAGTATGCGAAATCCAGCGCGTTCTTCTCGCCCAACTTCAGCAGCGCCTGCGGAGAGCTCAACTGCATCCCTTCGCCTTCGTTCATGTGGACGTTGCCGCTGGCATTCACCTGCTTGATCGAGTTGTCCTCGGCCAGGTCGGCGACGGCGTGGTCGGCGAGCAGCTTGCGGTCGCCGCTGGTGAGCTCTACCGTCTCCAGCGTCAACACCCGCGGCTCTTTGTTGATCTTTCCGTGCGCCGCCGCGATGTGCGTCGGCTGGCTGCCGGAGGTATCCAGAACCACATCGGCGAGCATCGTCAGCTCGTTCTTCTTGGAATCGTAAATTGCTCCCCGAGCCGTCCCCGAGGCCTGCGGCACGCGAAAATCGACGACTCCCCTGCTCTCCGCCATCCCGGTCTTCTGATCGAAGACCACGCCCTGCGCGCGCAGGTGGATCGGGTTCTGCAGCTCCTGCGGCGGAGCCTGGTCGCTCAGCGTGTGCCCCTGGGCGTTGCCCTGCAGATCGATGTGAACCTCGCCGGTTCCTGTCACCGTCCCGGCCTTCTGGTCGTAGATAAATTCGTCGCCGTAGATCTGATCGAAGCGATCGGCGTTGCGCCCGTACACCACGATGTTGACATCGCGCAGCTCGGCCCGCGCACCCTCTTTGAACTGCGTCGCCTTGGAGGCGTGAATCGTGTACAGTGTCCGTCCGCCCTCGCTCTTGGAGAGCGTGAATCCCTGCGAGCTCTGCTGCACATCGACGCCAACCTTCGCCGGAAGATCCTTCAGCGCCTGTCCCACCTCGTAGCGCGCACGAACATAAAATCCGGCCACCACCGAAACAAGAATCAGACCCGTTACGGCAAACCAGAGTCGCAGCCGAGAGATGGTAAATGGCATCGCTTCTTCAGTGTACTATCACCGCAGGTGCCCCATATCTGCCCGTTGTTGGCAGATGTGGGAACGGGTGCGGAAGCACCCACATTTGTCATCCTGAGCGGAGCGCCACAGGCGCGAAGTCAAAGGACCCCTACCGCCAGAGATTCGCCGGGCGGCCATACCCCATATCTGCCCGTCTCTGCCAGCTGCACTATGATGGTGCGCTGAATTCCCTTGCAGTGCGAGCACCCACATCTGCCAACAACGGGCAGATATGGGGCACCGTCGAAGGGGAGGTTTTTCAGATCTGGGCCACCAGCCCTAGCACTTCTCCACGGGGAGGGGGAATGCCGCGTACAACAAGCAAGATCATGTCGAGATTGCCTCTGTTTTGCACAAAACGGTTTTCGGAGAAGCAATGGCAAAGTGCCAGAGAAGGAGGCAAGTGGCGATTCATACTGTATCGGGGTGGTGTCGTGGCCAGTGGGTTCACCGTACTCGATGCGCTCCGTAACTATCACAGGGGCATACCGATCATCGGCCTTAGCGCCCTTACCGACTTGGTCGTCACGATCTGCCTTTGTTATGTTTACGGGCTTTTCGAGTGGAGCGCGGTCGAGGAACACTTCAGGAACGAAACGAAATAGAGCCTGGCGCCCCATATCTGCCCGCTGTTGGCAGATATGGGAATCGCGCCCTCTACCCGACTCCGTTCGCCGCCGAGCACACTGCATCCTCCGCGCGGCGATAGTCGCTGAGCACCAGTTGCAGTCCGCCGCCAAAGTCGGGATGCCGGTTGCGCTCCACCCGGTAGAGAATGTCCACCCGCCCGCCGCCCGCCAGCGGACGCTCCTCGAGCCGGTGCGCCATCCTCCATCCCAGCGCATCCAGTCCGCGAGCCAGCGTCGGACGCGCGCCGTCGCCCGATGCATACCGGCGCAGCTTCAGCTTCAGATGCTTCTCGCGCAGCACTCTTGGCTCGCCCATCAGCATCGCGCCGCGCGCCAGAAAGACCGGCTCGGGATTGCCCATCCCGAACGGCCCCATTGCGTGTAACTGCTCCCACAGCCGCGGAGTCACCTGCTCCAATCCCAGCTCGCCATCGAAGTGCAGCGCCGGCTCCATCGCCTCAGCCGGCAATCGTTCGGCAGCGTACTCATTAAGCCTCCGGCGCAGCTCGCCGACATTCTCCGCCAGCATCGCAAAGCCCACCGCGTGGGCGTGTCCGCCGTAGCGCGCAAAGAGCTCCCGTGCGCTCTCCAGCGCACCCAGCAGATGAAAGCCCGCCACCGAGCGTCCCGAGCCATGCGCCTCGTTGCCCTCCCGCGCGATCACCAGCGCCGGCCGTGCAAAGCGCTCCACCACCCGCGAGGCGCAGATGCCAATCACGCCGCGATGCCAGCCCTCGCCCTCGATCACCAGGCAGCGCGACCGCAGCAGCTCCTCGCTCTCCTCGACCTGCTGCATCGCCTCGGCGCAGATGCGCTGCTCCTCCTGCTGACGCGCCGAGTTCAACTCGTTCAGCCTGAGAGCCAGCTCGCGCGCCCGCAGCTCGTCCTTCACCGTGAACAGCTCGACCACCTCGCGCGCCACATCCATGCGTCCGGCGGCGTTGATTCTGGGAGCGATGCGGAAGGCCACCTCTGTGCCGCCAATCTCGCGCTCGTAGCCCTCACCCAGCTCGCAGACCTCCAGCAGCGCGCGCAGTCCCGCGTTCTTCACCGTGCGCAGTCCATCGAGGCCAAGCTTGGCGATCACGCGATTCTCGCCCAGCAGCGGAACCGCGTCGGCGATCGTCGCCAGCGCGGCAATCTTCAGGAAGCTCGGCGCCAGCCGTCCGCGTCCAGCCCGCTCCAGCAGCGCCTGCGCCAGCTTGAACGCCACCCCCGCGCCGCACAAACTCTTGCACGGATACTCGCAGCCCGGCTGATTCGGATTCAGCACCGCCAGCGCCTTCGGCACGCCTCCGTCCTCGGCGGCCAGGTGATGATCGGTGACGATGAGGTCCAGCCCCAGGCTCTCGGCCGTCCGCGCCGCTGCAAAGGCCCGTATGCCGGTATCCACGCTGATGATCAGCCGCACGCCGTTGGCCGCCGCGCGCTCGATCACCTCGTCGCGCATCCCGTAGCCTTCCAGCAGGCGGTGCGGCACGTGAAAGTCGCAGACTCCGCCCAGCAGCTCGACGGCGGTCTTCACAATCACCGTCGCCACCGTGCCGTCCACGTCGTAATCGCCGTAGATCAGCATCGGCTCGCGCTGCGCAATCGCCCGCTCCAGCCGCTCCACGGCCGCGGCCATCCCCGTCATCTTGAAAGGTGAGTGAAGCTGATCGAAGGTGGGATTCAGAAAGCGCTCGGCATCTTCCGCCGAGCCCACTCCGCGCACGGCCAGCGCATAGGCCAGCGCCTCGGGAAGCTGCAGCGCCGCCGCCAGCTCTCGCGTCGCGCTCTCCGAGCCCGGAAGCTGCCGCCTTACCCAGCGGGCGTTATCGTGCACCCCATCGTGCACCCTAGCGCTCGTCTTCCTCGGAGCCGTCGGCCGAGCCGTCGATCATGATGCCGCCCAGGTCGTCGGCCATCTCCTGCAGCGCCCTGTAGCCCTCATACCACTCGGTCGAGAGCTCGCATAAAAACATCACGCCCTGGTGAGCGAAGCCCAGCTGGATAAACCCGATCCGTCCCAGGTACGAGCGCAGCTGCCGCGCCGTCTCCATATCCTCTTCGCGGCTCAGGTTCGAGCGCCTCAGCTCGCTGATCAGTAGATCGACGTCGTCGGCCTCGAGCTGCATCGAGCTCATGGTCACAAAGCTTGCGCCCGAGGCGCGCGCCAGCTCCAGAAAATCCTTCCAGCTCTCGCACGCGTCCTGATTCTCGCCCTCCCAGAGCACGCTCGGCATCTCGTCCGGAATGTGGCCCGCGAAGCGCCGCAAACCCAGTCCCTGGGTGAACGCGCACATATCGTCATGAATGCTGGTGAGGTCCTGTACCATCGCTCTGCTGTTCTAACAAATGCCCGCAGTTGCTGCAACCCGGGATGCGCCCATGATACTCCCGCCGCCACCGGCCCGCGCTGAAATGACCTCGTATTTTCCCTGCGGAAATCACCTGATCGTAAACTCTGCTTGCCGCCATAGTGATGCCCGTCCTGCCGAATCGGAGGCCTGTACTTCCAGCCGATATCTTCCCCGGTGAAGTTTGTTGATGGCTGTTCTTACGCCTACCGGAATTGCAGCGTTGCCTTGTCGTATCCACTTCGCTGCACTCATCGGCCCCGTATCCATCGTCACAGATCCTTTCTTCAGATCAGTAACCTTCACGCGAAAGCTCACTGCCGGTGGCTGTTTCTGTTCCAGCATAGGTTCGTAGATCTCAAAGTACAGCCAGGCAGGATTACCCTTCTCGAAAACCGGGTTAGCCGTAGCAAGAAACTGGGCTCCTCTGCTCACAAGCGGCGTCGGGTTAAGAGCTGAAGGCGTGACAACCATGGCGTTCTCGAAGGTCCATGATGAGTCGCGCACGGCGTCACAGATTGCGAGGTCGCTCATGGTGAGCTGATCGCCTCCGAGGCGCTCTATCTGAAATGGCACCTTCGCACGCCCGAACTCTTTTTGTCCGTCACTTACAACCAGGCGTAGTTCGTAATTCCCCTGGGGAAGCTCCATCTGCGTATCAAAGCGAGAAATGATGGCTTCCGATTCGTAAAACGGATCAGTCCAAGGTCCCCGTTTGACGCTGCCGTAGATTAGATCGTCGTAGCTGTCGCCAAATTGACTCACAAACTCGCCCTGTGAGTTGTAAATCATTCCCAAGATATAGTGCCAGGAATGAAAGCCTTTGTGCTTGTCATCGTAGGTGCGCTTCTGAGTTGGCGAACTAAAGCTGACGTCCACCAAGACCCTTGCGGGAGCTTTTGGGTCGTGTACCTCGACGACAAACGTAAAGACGGGCGAGGCGGGTTCCGAACCGCTGGACGCTGGAGCCTGCACACCACCGAACTGGAGGCCGCCTGAGCTTCGGAAGGCAGACACATGCGCCGAAACATTGATCGATCCGCGCTCGGAAGAGTTTACGAAACTCCTCATTAGATCCCCTAGCGTCGTTCCCTCTTTCAGGGCCGGATCAACGGCGTCGGGAGTGTCGCAGTAGCGGTCATGGTTGAGAGCGACGTAGTTCCGGTCCGCCTTTGCGGTAATCGTGCGGCACTCGCCAAGCGCTAGAGCCGACGGCGTGTACCCGATCAGGTAATGTGCTCTTATGGGCCAAGATATGGCAAGAGCGCGAGCCTCGTACCTGCCCCAGACCCCTCGGGGCGTGGAATGGAAAGTCCATCGGAGAGTGGGGTCCTCGGTGAGATCGGCAAGATCATATCCATGCTCCTTTAGATCAACCTCCTTGAAGTAGCCAATGTTCTGCTCCACCCCGTTTTCGAACACGTGGATGTCCTTGGAGGACAATCCCAGGACAACCTTGGAGTGAAACGGGGTTTGCGGGGGAGTATCGAGGGTCCAAGCTTCGACCAGAACCTGGCGTCCTTCAGCCCGAAATACTGTCAGCTTGCCTTCACCAGCCTGAGCCGCTGGAGTTGCTGTTGTACCCTCAATCTGCGGCCAGCATGGGGTGATCGCCGTCGAAACAACTAGTATGATTGCAAGACGTCTCACAACCGGTGCGAGCATAGGGCCTCTCCCCGTTGGCTTGAACGCTTTGCCACATCGCCGCCAGCATAGCGCGCAGTTCTGCCGCACTCAACGAAAAACCCCTGGCGCTGGGAAAACTCAGCTGCCCATCCTCCGCTGGTGCCGTCCTTGCGCTCCCGCCGCGTTCTGCGGCTATGATTAGCGCAGGCTGTTCTTCCGAGGGGTGAGCCCGATGATATTCAGCCGTCCCAAGTGGATATGGACTCTTCTGCTGCTCTCGTTCTCTGCGCTCTCTATTCATGCGCAGGGAAATTACGAGATTCAGGTCTACGGCTCTGACACCGTCGCCCCCGGCCGGACGATGATCGAACTGCACAGCAACTACACCATCGAAGGCTTCAAGCGCGAGATTGGCGGGGTGCTGCCCGACGAGCATCAACTGCACGAAACCGTCGAGATCACACAGGGCTTCAACGACTGGTTCGAGACCGGCTTCTACATCTTCACCAGCACCGCTCCGCACCAGGGCTACAAGTGGGTCGGAGATCACATTCGCCCGCGCGTTCGCGTCCCAGAAAAATGGCACTGGCCGGTCGGCGTCAGCCTCTCCACCGAACTCGGCTATCAACGCCCCATCTTTTCGCCCGATACCTGGACCTGGGAGATTCGTCCCATCGTCGATAAACAGCTCGGGCCATGGTATCTCGCCGTCAATCCCGCGCTGGAGCGCACATGGCACGGCCCGGACGTCAACCAGGGCGTTGGCTTCTCGCCCAGCGGAAAAGTAGCGTACTCGATCACGCGCAAGCTCAGCGCCGGCCTCGAATACTACGGCGATCTCGGCTCCATCACCAGCATCGATCCGGCCCCACAGCAGCAACATCAGATATTCCCCACGGTCGATTACGACTTCGGCCCCAACTGGGAGTTCAACATGGGCGTCGGAGTCGGCGTCACCCGAAGCACCGATCACCTGATGGTCAAAATGATCCTCGGACGGCGCTTCCGCTTCCTCTCGCCTCGCGCCTCGCACTCCGCCCCGCCCGGCAACGAGAAAGGACTCTGATGTTCTCTGCGTCCCAACGCGCGATCCTTGCCGGGCTACTCCTGCTCGGCATGGCTTCGAGCGCGTGGTCGCAGCAGCCCTCGCACAGCTTCACCCTGCCGCCGGGACTGCCTCCGATCCCTTGGCCGGCCGATAACCCGTACTCCGCCGAGAAAGCCGCGCTGGGCAAGCTTCTCTTCTTCGATGGCCGGCTGGCGGGCAACGGAATCTCCTGCGCCACCTGCCACGATCCCTCGCACGCCTTCGCCGGAGCCGTGCCTTTCCCGACCGGAGCCAACGGACAGATGGAAACCCGCCATGCTCCGACGCTCCTCAATCGCGCCTGGGGCAAGTCGCAGCTTTGGGATGGCCGCATGCCTACGCTGGAGGCGCAGATCCTCAACGCCGTCGTCGAGCCCGATGAGATGGGCACAACGCCGGAGGCGATCGAGCAGCGGCTACGCGCCATCAAAGGCTACGCGCCGCTCTTCGCCGCCGCCTTCGGCGACGAGGCGATCACCTTCGATCGCTTCACGAAGGCCATCGCAACCTTCGAGCGAACCATCGTCTCCGGAAACTCGGCCTACGATCGCTATCTCGCCGGAGACAAGTCCGCCCTCACCAAGCGCCAGAAGGCCGGACTCGATTTCTTCAACCACAAGGGCGAGTGCGCCGAGTGCCACACAGCTCCCAACCTCACCGATGAGAAGTTCGTCAACGTCGGCATCGGCACCGATCGCACAACGCCCGATCCCGGACGCGAGGCCGTCACTCACAAGAAGAGCGACACCGGCAAGTTCAAGGTGCCCACTCTCCGCGACGTCTCTCGCCGCGCTCCCTACATGCACGATGGCCGCTTCCGCACCCTCGGCGAGGTGCTGGACTTCTACGCCAAAGGCGGCATCGCAAACCGCCAGCTCGACAGCCGCCTCACTCCCTTTTACATGGACGAACAGACCAGAGCGGATCTCCTCGACTTCCTGAGCGCCTTGAACGGCGAGGGCTGGCAGTCGATCTCCGCTCCCACCGAATTCCCCCAGTAGTTTGGTGGCCCGTTCAAACCATCTTTTGGCTTGAACGGGGATTTTGCAATTGATCTTTCACACCACGATCAAACCATCACGATTCAGGTAATGTCCTTCGGCACGGCCACAAGACCAGCGAGTCTAATTACCTCCGATTGCACCCTTGCCCCGACCACTGTAATCCTTCGCGCTCCAGCATCCGTTGACTGTCGTCAGTGGAGCACCTCACAGTGATAAAGGTGAAAGCCGGAGGCAGGCAGCCGTATGAGTTGGGCCAGCAGTCGAAGGAAGCAGCGTGGGTTCACGATCCTGGAAGTGTTGATCGTCGTCGGCATCATCATTATCGTCGCCGCCATCGCCATCCCCCACCTGCTGCGCGCACGCGTCGCCGCCAGTGAAGCGGCTGCCGTCGGAGCCCTGCGCACCATCAACACCGCGCAGGTCGGCTACCTCCAGGTCTATCCCGATCTCGGAACCTACGCCTGCTCGCTCGCCTACCTTGGACCGCCTCTTGGCGGAGGCCAGCCCAACGCCACCGCCGCCGCTCTTGTCGATGACGACCTCGCCGCCGGCGCCAAGAGCGGATACCAGTTCTACATGAACTGCACTCCTCCCGCCGCCGATGGAAGCACCGGCTACGAGGTCAAGACCGCTCCCATAGGCGTCTCCATCACCGGCTCCGAGCGCGGCTCCGACAACGGCCGCTGCTTCTACACCAACATGACTGGCGGCATCTACCAGCTCATGGGCACCGCCAGCTCCGGCATCGGATACGCCCTCGCTCCCATCAGCTGACTCAGTTCGATACGAGACGGGAGATACGAGAAGCTCGATGGTGCCCCATATCTGCCATCCTCTGGCAGATGTGGGATACGAGAAGCTCGATGGCGCTTCATATCTTTCTTCTCTCAGCAGATGTGGGATGCAAGGAGCTGCATCACCTCTGCCGCCTTTCTGCTGTGCTAGAATTTTCTTTTAAGCGCCAGGGTTCGAAACTCACTGTCATGCTCTTTTCGAAAGAATACGTAGGCTACCTTGCGAAGCAGGTCGTCAAACGGCTGAAAGACAATCACTTCATTCAAACCCACGAGCTCGATAAGGTCGTCGAGCGCGTCCATAGCTCCATGGTCGAGGAGCTGAGCCTCGAAGACCGCATCAACGATGAGGTGCGTGTCATCCTTGAGGCCTACTCCGACGAAATGCGCAACCGCGGCGCCAACTACCAGGAGATGTTCAAGAAGGTAAAGAACGAGCTCGTGCGCAAGTACAAGGCGGTGCTATGAGACTCTCTCGCGAAAAGCTCAACAAGCTCGCCTCGTCCTCCACCGAACAGCTCGCCTCGATGAACAACGTCGAATTTCTTGAGGGCTACGACGACATCCGTCAGGAAGTCCGCCGCATCCTCGAAGAGCTGCTCACCAACGAGGAGAAGCTCGACAAGGCCGCCCGCCTCAAGATCGAGAGCCAGAACCGCATCATCCCCGAAGGCAGCGCCGAGTGGACGATCCTCTATCACAAGTACTACAACGACGAGGTCAAGAAGCTGGGAATCTAGCAGTGGCCCGCTAGCTCGACGGTGACCCGCTAGCCCCGACGGTGCCCTACCCTTCCGCACGCAGTTGGCGGAGGGTGGGGTAGTTGACGTTTACACCGCCTCTCCCGCGCACCATCCGCTCGCCCACGCCCACTGAAAGTTGTACCCTCCCAGCCAGCCGGTCACATCCACCACCTCGCCGACAAAGTACAATCCCGGAACCCGCTTTGCCTCCATCGTCTTCGACGAAAGCTCGTTCGTATCCACTCCTCCGGCCGTCACCTCGGCCTTGGCGAAGCCCTCCGTCCCTGCGGGAACAAACTCGAACTCATGCAGCGCGCGCTCAGCCTCTTCCAGCGCGGCGTTGGTCCATCGGCGCATCGGATACAGCTCCAGCCATCGCTCCGCGAGTCTTGCCGGAAGCACCGCGCGCAGCGCCGCCAGCGCACTCTTTTCATCGCGCCGCAGCTTTATTTTCGGAGTGTCATTGTGAGCGAAGGACGCGCCAGCGTCCGTAGTCGAACAACCCTTTGTTCTCGATGGTGCCCCATATCTGCCCTCTTTCGGCAGATGTGGGATTCCCACACCGTCCATCATCTCCCCAAACACCCTCACTCCCGGAGTCCAATCGATCTTCACCCGCTCTCCCGGCTGCCAGTACGAGGAGATCTGCAAAATCGCCGGCCCGCTGAAGCCGTGATGCGTGATCAGCAGCTTCTCCCGGAAGCTTCGTCCCGCGCAGCTCACCACAACCTCCGTCGAGACTCCCGACAGATCGCACCACCGATGCGCGCCGTCTGCCGCCAGCAGCAGCGCCACCAGCGCCGGACGCGGCTCAATCACTCTCAGCCCGAACTGCCGCGCCAGCTCGTAGCCGAACGCCGTCGCTCCCATCTTCGGAATCGACAATCCTCCGGTCGCCACCACCAGCTTTTCGGAGAGATACTCATCGCCGCCCGCCGCCACCAAGATATATGTGTCATTCCGACCGGAGCGCCGCAGGCGCGGAGTGGAGGAACCTCTTGTTTCCGACTCGCACTCTCGGGTGGATTCTTCGGCGCACGCAGCACTCTCGCGCCTCACCTCGCGCACCTCCACGCCACACTTCACCCGTACGCCGGCCTTCACGCACTCGGCTTCCAGCATTCCGAGAATCTCCTGCGCGCTGCTATCGCAGAAGAGCTGGCCCAGCTTTTTCTCATGCCAGCGGATTCCGTGCCGCTCCACCATCGCCAGAAAATCCAGCGGCGTGTAGCGAGCCAGCGCCGACTTGGCAAAGTGCGGATTCGCCGAGAGGTAATTCTCGGCGCGGCATTCGAGATTGGTGAAGTTGCAGCGTCCGCCGCCGGAGATCAATATCTTCTGCCCCGCGCGCTGCGAGCGCTCCAGCACCGTCACCGAGCGTCCACGCCGCCCGGCGGCGATGGCGCACATCAACCCCGCCGCTCCCGCGCCCAGAACCAGTACATCCGACCGATATCTCATCCCCGCTCGCTCCTCCGCATCTTCACTCCGGCCGCTTCTCCGGTCTCTTAACCTTACATGCTGACGGCAAGGAATTCTGCCACCCTTGGCCGCAAACGCGATCCGCTGATTGAACTGTCAAGGGATGAGTAAGCCAATTTCCAGCGAGGAATATGTGAATTGTGAACGTCTACAAATCGTGGCGCTGAGAACAGCCATACTCTCGTGCATTCTGTTCGCGGTTGCTCCGATCGGACTTCTCGCGCAGACTGCCACGATTCTGCTCCTGCCGCGCCCGGATCGAGTTCACATTCCAACTGGCGCATCGAGTCGACAATTCGAGAGCTCGAGCCTCCATAACTCATTGAAAATTCAGTACGCAAAAACTCGGGGCCAACGTCAACTTCGGGAGCTTATTTCCGCTGCGCTTAGTATATTGCCGAAATTCTTGACAACAAATTCGGGAACCAGAGCATCGGGCGGTCTGAGTCTCAGAAGCTTCAAGAGCCGAGCTTCTGGGTGCCAGGTACCTTGGGATGTTTTCCCGATTGTGACCCACCACGCCCTGGAGCATGGCCTTCTACGGCCTTGCGACACTCCATGCCGTAACGGCTCAACTTGCGGTACAGCGTAGACTTGCTGATGTTCAGAGCGCGGGCGATCGCCTTATGGTCCCCTCGATGCTCGGCAACCGCCTGGGCGATCACCTGTCGTTCACATCGTTTCAAAACTAGCTGCTCTTCCTTGATTGCATTGTAGGGGCGAATCTCAAGAGGAAGGTCGTGCACTTGGATGGTATCACCGCTACAAACAATGACTGCGCGTTCAATCGCATGCTTCAGTTCGCGGACATTCCCCGGCCACGAGTGAGCGATGAGGCATGCCATTGCCTCGGGAGAGACACTTGAAACCTTCTTCTCAAAGTTCAAGGTAACTTCGTGCAGGAATTGCTGCACCATAGGGGGAATACTGTCGCGGCGCTCCCGGAGAGGAGGTAACTGAATCACAAAATTATTCAGACGGAAGTAAAGGTCCTCGCGGAACTTTCCGGCGGCGATCATTGCCTTAAGGTCTCGATTGGTCGCGGCCAGAAATCGCGGATTGACTTTGATGGTCTTGTTGCCGCCCACGCGCCGGATCTCCCCGTTCTCGATGGCGCGCAGCAGTTTCGCCTGCAGCCCCAGCGGCATCTCGCCTAATTCGTCGAGGAACAGCGTCCCATCGGCGGCAATTTCGAATAATCCAGCCTTGTCGGTAACAGCCCCGGTAAATGCACCACGGATATGGCCAAATAGCTCGGACTCAAGCAGCGACTCCGTGAAGGCGGCGCAGTTCACGGAAATGAGTTCCTTGTCTGCCCGTGCGCTCTGCTGATGAATCAGATTGATCAAGAACTCCTTGCCGGTGCCGGTCTCACCCTGGACAAGCACCGGGCTGTTCAGGCGGGCTACGCATACCGCCTGGTCGAGAATCTCCATCATCGCCGCTTCGCGTACGATGAAATGACCTTCTTCGATCGCCTTCGTGGTACGTCTCCGGACTGCCAGAAGATCCAGAGCCTCCTCGCCCGAGCTTCCGGCTAAAAAGTGGTCCCCGCGACGCCTATCCAAAAGGGAGACGATCCTGCGCTGTTCTGCCCAATAGGCCTGGACATCGGCAAAACTGTGGAAGCCGAAATCCTCCCGCAGCTTTGGAAGTTCCTCGCCCCAACTATTTGCATCGCGCCCTACGGAGAAGCAATGGCTATGCCCACACGCCAAACATTCCACTTCCTTGAAGTAGATTTCAAGGCCGCGCTCAGCACTGCAGTACGCGCTGGCAAATCCGTTTGCCCAGCAACACACCGGGATCTTGCTGGGAGGGCTCAAAAGCAAGTGCTGTTCCGCCTCTACCGAGTTATAGACGCGGGCCTCAACCAGGAATGCCGAAGGATCTTCACAAACGTGTTGTATGTCTGCCTTCAGGATTCCCATCAGTTCGATCAACCGAGGAGCGACAACAAAGCCCGCGTGTCGACCAAAACGCTGGCTGGCAGAGACATAGGTGCGGAATCCGGCGGCGTAGCCGATTCGGAAAGCTGCCCTCCGGGTTTCCTCTTCCCCCACACGGGCGTTGAAGTAGCGCCGCCATTCTTCAAAGGCCGAGGCGCTCTGCAGGACGATGCGATAGTCCTTGAAAAATATCGCGCCTTCGTCGGGACGAAACTCTACCAGACCGAAAACATGGAGGTTTTCCTTGTTCAATCCGCACCTCTGCCTTCATCGATAAGATTGTCGAAACGAACCAGAACGAATGAATTCCACTCGTGGACGCGTGGACAGGTCGACCAGGCACGGAGAGGTCGCGAAGGAGGATTGCTCTCAGAACACCTATAGGAGGATGCCACCAGCTCAGCGGGTACTGGCGTCGTGGCGTGTCGGCAACGGAGCGTTCGACTCACTTCGCTCTCCATGGCCTCACCCGTAAAGTATTATGCAGCCCCTTGCAGGCGCGAATCAAGAAGCATCAATCCAGAGAAGCTGCTCTATCCCTCCCAGAGGTCTGAGCGCTCGATGTTGAGCCGGCGCATCTTGCTATGAAAGGTGGTTCGCTTCAGGCCTAGAAGTGCGGCGGCGCCATTCGTTCCGGAGACCCGCCCTTTAGCACGTCGAAGGGCATCGAGGAGAGCATTTCGTTCAACATCTTCGAGGGTGATCGCAGTGGAGGAGCCGACAGCAGGAGTCGGCGCGACGGGCCGCTCCGGCTCGGGGAACATGACCTGTAGAGTCTCGCCTTCCGTCAGGATCACCGCGCGCTCCACCACATTCTGCAGCTCGCGGATATTTCCGGGCCAAGGCATGCGCGTCATTCTGGCCATGGTCTCGGAGGGAATTGAGCGGATATCCTTGCGCATCCGCCGGC
>Ga0326727_10006456_pt1 | contig 32156 bp, 31 predicted proteins | sample MB2enrmetagenome_FD_207643 | JGI IMG/M metagenome (GOLD analysis project Ga0326727, IMG submission 207643) | Lab enriched peat soil microbial communities from McLean, Ithaca, NY, United States - MB29MY | ecosystem: Environmental > Terrestrial > Soil > Wetlands > Peat | place: USA: New York...
TCACCGACTGGCAATGGTCTCGCGGCAGCCTGCGCAGCGGCAGCGCCGTTATCCTCTATGAAGCGCTATGCCGCAACGGCAGTCGCACCGATCTCGCGCTGACGTTCGACCGGCAAGGCGGGATGGTGGAGTTCGAGGCACCGCCGGCGGCCGAAATGAGGCGAACGGGCTGGCGCGTTGCGCGCAGTGTCCGGACCGAGGAGGCAGCGCATGTTGTCCGAACGCTGGAGGACGCGCCGTTCTATGCGCGCTCGGTGGTAGCGACGAAGCTGCTCGGCGAGCCCACGATCATGATGCATGAGAGTTTGTCGCTCGACCGCTTCAGAATGCCGGTGGTGCAGGCCATGCTGCCGTTTCGCATGCCGAGGGCCTGGAAATAAACTACGCTGCCCGGTCCTGTTGCTTGGCGCGCTCGGCTTCCTTTTTGCGGTCGAGTCGCCGTCCGACCAGTTCCAGAATGCCCCAGGCGATCGCGAACAGGGCGACGACGAAGAATTCGATAAATCCGAGGTAGCTTTCCATTCGGTACCCTTCTTTGCGTGTCAGCGCCTCCGGGGACGAGGAGCGTGGTGACGTGTGACACCGAATTCGGTCCACTTCCCTCTAGAGGTAATTTAGTACCTATCGATTACTTTGCTTGGGGTTGTTTTCGATATTTTTGTTGTGCGGTCACAGCCCTCGGCGCGGACCCCAATTCATCATGCTCCAGCTATCGATTGAAAATGGCGCGGGTTTCAGTCGACCCGCCAGATCTAGGCCCAGCTCACCAGCGGGGGCATCGAGCTCAGGATCGTCTCGACGTTGCCGCCGGTCTGCAGCCCGAAAATGGTTCCGCGATCATAGAGCAGGTTGAACTCCACATAGAGCCCGCGGCAGGCGAGCTGCTGGCCCCGCTCCGCATTAGTCCACGGTTCGATCATCCTGCGGCGCACGATGCGCGGGTAAACATCCAGCAACGCGAGCCCGACGTCCCGCGTGAACGCAAAGTCCTTGCTGAAATCGCCGGAATTGAGATGATCGTAAAAAATGCCGCCGACGCCGCGCGCCTGGCCGCGATGCGGCAGGAAAAAATAGCGGTCCGCCCAGGGTTTGAACTTGTCGTAATAGCCGGGATCGTGCGCATCGCAGGCGCGGCGCATGGCGGCATGAAAGGTCAGGGCATCCGCGGCATCCTCGCGGCGCTGCTCCGGCAGCATCGGCGTGAGATCGGCGCCGCCGCCAAACCAGCCCTGCGAGGTCGACAGGAACCGGGTGTTCATATGCACCGTCGGCACCCGCGGGCTGCGCGGATGCATGATCAGGCTGATGCTGGTGGAGACGTAGTCAAGCTGCACGCCGTCGCCCGGCAGCGTCTTCGCCATCTCGGGCGTCAGCTTTCCGTTGGCCGACGAGGTGTGAATGCCGATTTTTTCGAACAAACGTCCCCCGGATAGAAAGCCGCCGGTGCCGCCGCCCGAGCCGGTGGCGCGGGTCCAAGGCTTGTAGGTGAAGCGGGCCGGCTCGCCGGGGAACAGTTCGGCGGGCGCCTCGCGCTCCAGCGCCTCCACCTCGGCGCAAATGCGGTCGCGAAGCGATTCGAACCAGACCCTGGCCTGCGCGCGTTGCTGCTCGGCCGGGCTCGTCGTGTCAGCGCTGAGTGTATCGGTGGACATCTCGACCAGCTCTATCGGAACGATCCGCTGCGCAGCAATTGATCGCGGCGCTCCAGCCTGGTGAACAAATCGATCACCCAGACGATACGATCCTCGATCGGTTTGGCGCGCGCCTCCGCCCGCGCCGCCTCGCGCAACGGGCTTGCCGCCACTGCCTCGATCAGGAAGCGCGTTTCATCGAGTTGCGTCATCGGCGCAAGCCTTCGCGATGGCGCCCAATGCGTCTGCAGCAACACCAGCGTTCGCGCCAAAACCGAAAGCTTGCGATTTGCCGAAACCACCGCGCGTCGCGAAATCGAATCCAAGCCGCCGCGTTCCACCTCGCGGCCGATCTCGGCATAGAGCGCCCGCGCGGCATAAATGCCTGGCCGGCACGACATCGGCAGATGAGCGATGCCCCACGTGGCACGGCCATACAGCGCGTCGGCCGCGTCGAGCAAGCGCCGAACGATCAACGCGATCTCGCTGGTAAAGACCGGCTTCGCGAGCCAGGCGTCGGGGTCGATGCCGGCGTCGCGCAGCCATTCGACCGGCAAATAAAGGCGCCCGGCGCGAGCGTCCTCGCCAACATCGCGGGCAATGTTGGTCAGTTGCATGGCAACCCCGAGATCGCATGCCCTGGCAACGATTTCGGGCGCGCGTTGTCCCATCACCAGCGTCATCATCGCACCGACCGCGCCGGCAACCCTTGCCGCGTAGGAATATAGATCCGACAGCGTTTCGTAACGTCGGCCCTCTGCGTCCCACGCCAGCCCTTCCAGCAAGGCTTCCGGTAGTTCACGCGGGATCGAAAATCGCGCCACCACCTGGGCGAAGGCCCGATCGGCGGCAAAATCGACCGGCTGGCCACGGTAAGCGCGGTCGAGTCGGTCTTTCAATCTTTCGACTGCGGCGGCGCGGTTGTTGCCAAGGTCCACGGCGTCATCGGCCAGCCTGCAAAACGCATAGAGCGCGATCGCGGGATCGCTTACCCGCCGCGGCAGCACCTTCGAGGCGGCATGAAAGGTGCGCGAGCCGCCTTTCAAGAGAGCCCGGCAGGCGGTCATATCGGCGTAATTCGACCGGTTGTTCATGCAGTCACCAGATTTGAGCGCATCAGGCTTTGGGCATCGGGAACGAGGGAATCGAGCACGCGCGCGGACGACAGCACGCCGGGCAGACCCGCGCCGGGATGGGTGCCGGCGCCGACCAGATATAGCCGATCGACATCTTCGCTGCGATTGTGCGGACGAAACCACGCGCTCTGCGTCAATATCGGTTCGAGGCCAAACGCAGCGCCGCGGAATGACGACAGCCGATCCTGGAAGTCCTGCGGCGTCAACAGCCGCGAAGTCACGATCTGGTTCTCCAGATCGGGCAACAGGGTGTTGGCGAGCTCGCGCGCGATCGCGCGCCGATATTTTTCGGCCGCGACGTTCCAGTCGGTGCCGCTTTGCAGATGTGGGACCGGCGATAGCACGTAGAACGCATCGCATCCCTCCGGCGCCAATGAGGGGTCGGTCGCAGTCGGGCGATGCAGGTACAGGCTAAAATCCTCGGCAAGAACCTTCCGCTCGAAAATATCGGTCAGCAACTCCTTGTAACGCGGGCCGAGCAGGATGGTGTGGTGCATCACATCGGGGTATTTGCGCCGCGTGCCGAAATACCAGACAAACAGGCTCATCGAATATCTTGCACGTTCAATTCGCGCATCGGTCCAGCGCGACCTGGCGGACGCGGGCAGCAGATGCCGATAGGTCCATGCGGAGTCGGCGTTGGAAACCAACAGATCGGCTTTGATGATTTCTCCCGATGCCAATCTTACGCCGCAGGCCGCGCCGTTCCTGACCAGAATCTCGCGCACTTCGCGACGGCAAAGCACGCCGCCGCCCTGCCCTTCGATCAGCTTCACCAGCCCATCGACCAGACGCCCGGTTCCTCCGAGCGCGAAATGCACGCCCCAACGCCTTTCCAGAAATGCGATCAGGCAGTAGATCGAGCTTGCAGTAAAAGGGTTGCCGCCGATCAGCAGCGGATGAAAGCTGAAAACCACGCGAAGCCGAGGGTCGCGAAAAAATTTCGAGACCATGCTATAGACGCTGCGATAGCTCGACAGCCGGATCATTTCCGGCGCGATCCGCGCCATATCGGTCCACCTGCTGAATGGCACGTCGCCGAGTTGTTCGAACCCGACCCTGAAAATCTCTTCGCTGACCTTCATGTAGCTGTCGTAGCCGTCGACATCGCTGGTTGAAAATCGCGAGATCTCCGCACGCATGGCAGTGGGATCGCCGGAATAATCGAAGTGCGAACCGTCCTGGAAGCGGATCCGGTAGAACGGCGATACCGGCACCAGCGTCACGTCGTCCGATAGCCTTCGCCCGGCGAGCCTCCACAATTCCTCGAACAGAAACGGCGCCGTGACGATGGTCGGACCGGCATCAAAGGTGAACCCATCCTGCCTGTGGACATAGGCGCGGCCGCCGGGCGCATCGAGTTTTTCCAGCACGGTAACGCGATAGCCCTTGGCGCCGAGCCGAACCGCTGCCGCCAAGCCGCCAAAGCCGCTGCCGATGATCACGGCGTGCGCCTGGCCTTGGCCCGGATTTCGCGGCGTCGATGAAACGGTTGTGGCGTCAAGCATGCGGACAGTGTAATCAATTATTGACAGTTGCCTAGTCCGTCAGTGTAATATTTAACTTACACTAATGACGTGGTCGCGGGGATTTGCCCGCGGCCGGCATGTTTCATGATGAGATCCGCAACTTGTCGCGGGTCTTCTTCGTGCGCGAGATGACCGAGGCCCGGCAAGCGCTCGATCATGGCCTGCGGGTAGACTTCGCGTACCTGCCGCGCCACATCGGGCGAGATCGATCGGTCGTTGTCGGCCACCACCAGCAAGAGCCGTGTCGTCAAGCGCGGCAAATCGTGGAGCAGCGGCTCCAACCGCCAGTTCGCCATCATCCGCAGCGCCGCCGCGACATGCGTCGTGCTGCTCACGAGCTTGCGGTACTGCGCGATACCCTGCGCATCGATGGTCGAGCCGGTGTTTCGAATCAGCCGCTCGACCGTGCCGGAGTTCGAGGCCTGCCAGGCGAACATGCGGGGCACCAGCGGGTTCATCACCAAAAGCCGCGTCAACGGCGAGATCAGGTGATGGGCGACACCCCCGAACGGCATGAACGCGCCGTTCAGGGCGACCAGCAGGCGCGGGGCGATGCTGCCGTCCAGGCACATCCGCGCCAGGATCGCCGCACTGGCGGAATGACCAACCACAACCTCGGGGCTTACCCCGAGCGCGCGGAGAAGCTGGCCCACATCCGATGCCATGCCCGGCAAAGACAACCGATGCGCCGGCGGCGATTGGGTAAAGCCATGGCCGGGGAGGTCCGGCGCGGTGACGGTAAAGTGCGCTGCGAGCATCGGCGCCAGCGCGCGCCAGGAATGCGTCGCAGCGCCGGTGCCGTGAAGCAAGAGCAGCGGTTGCCCTGCGCCCATCTGCTGCACATGCCAGCTGATGCCCGCTGCCTCGACGAAGCGACTGGCTTCGCGGTTGGGCCAACTCCTGCCGTCCCTGCTCCAAATGAGATCGGACATGCCGGCCGGCTTAAGGAGATGGCGCAGCCGGTACGCGCGCGAGAAACGCGTCATAAGCCCTTATGAAATCGCTCTTACTCTCGAAATGCGGCATCGCGCCGGTCGGAAATACCTCGATGGTCCAATTGGCGCGGCCCTGGACCAACGCCTCGTTGGTGTAATCGACAAAATCCCCGCGCACGCCGTGCACCATCCACACCGGCAAGGTCAGCGCATGATAGAGCCGCATGATGTCCTGACTGAACAAATATCCGGAGACGAAGTAGTAGGGCGCATGCCGGGCGCCGGGCTGATGCGTCGTAAGATAATCATACGCGGCAAGTCCCTGATCGATATCGGGCGAGCCCCAGGTCTTCCTCAGAAAATAGCCGATGCCCGCGCGGCTGGTCAGCAAGCGAAAAAATACGTCGCTCCATAGCGGAAATTCGAACAAGGCGTGCAGCCGCGGCATCGCGCGCGTGCCGTCATGCCACTTCGTCTTCGCATCGCCGCTTCGAAAGCCGGTTGGACTGACCAGCGCCAGACTGCGAAACGCAAGCGGGTTTTCAGTGACGGCGCGCGCGAGAAATTCCGATGACAGCGACACCGCCAGCGCGTCGATCGGGCCGCGGCCATGGACCTTTTGGATCTCCGCGAGCGCGATCAGGATCGCGTCGGTCATCATGCGCACGGTGTATTGGCGCCTTCCCCGCTCGGAGTGGCCGAAGCCGGGCAATTCCAGCGCATAAACCGTGCGGCTCTGGCGATAGTGCTCGTAGAGCGGCCTGACTTCATAGGCGGAGGCGGCGGCGTTGATGCTGTGAACCAGCAGCAATGGCGGAAATGGCCCGCCGGATTCAGGCGCCGCGGAATAGTAGGTCAGCCGACCGACCGGACTTGCGATCTCATGGCGCTGGCCGGAGACCGGCGCGGGTAGCTCATCCGCATTAAACAACGGGATGGGACCGACGGTCGAGGCGGCTGAATTCATCTCAAGCGTCCTTTTTACAGCTACCGACGATATCTCGCCGTGGCCAAGACCGTAGCAGCAGTGTATCAGAAACGACAACAACACCTGTCAATCAGCCACGGAAACTTCGCTTGACACAGCCTTCTTCGCAAAAACCCTTTATGTCCGTGCTTTCCGGCCAGCGGCAGCCGGTGCCCCCCCTCTGGATGATGCGGCAGGCAGGCCGATATCTGCCGGAATACCGTGAAATTCGGACCAAGGCCGGAGGCTTTCTCGATCTATGTTTCACGCCGGAGTTCGCCGCCGAAGTGACGCTGCAGCCGATCCGCCGTTTCAACTTCGATGCGGCGATTATCTTCTCGGATATTCTGGTCATTCCCTATGCGCTGGGCCGATCGGTGCGGTTCGAGGTCGGCGAAGGCCCACGACTCGATCCGCTGGACACGCCGGAAAAAGTCGTGACGCTGGCAGCGGAGGCCGACTTCGCCAAACTCGAACCGGTGTTTGAAGCGCTGCGCCGCGTGCGCCGCGAACTCGACGCAAGGATCGCCCTGATCGGTTTCTGCGGCGCGCCGTGGACGGTCGCGACCTATATGGTGGCCGGGCACGGCACGCCGGATCAGGCGCCGGCGCGGATGATGGCCTACAATCACCCTGACGCCTTCGCAAAACTCATCGACGTGCTGGTGGCGAACTCGGTCCGCTATTTGCTCGGGCAACTCGCGGCAGGTGCCGACGTGCTGCAGATATTCGACACCTGGGCGGGCGTGCTGCCGCCGCGCGAATTCCAGCGCTGGTCGATCGAGCCGACCCGGCGCATCGTCGAAGGCGTGCGCGCCAAGGTGCCGGGCGCGAAGATCATCGGGTTTCCGCGCGGCGCCGGCGCGCTGCTGCCGGGCTATGTCGAGGCCACCGGCGTCGATGCCGTCAGCATCGATTGGACCGCCGAGCCTTCCTTGATCCGCGAGCGCGTGCAGAACCGCGTTGCCGTGCAAGGCAATCTCGATCCCTTGGCGCTGATCGCCGGCGGCGATGCGCTCGATCGCTCGATCGACGACGTGCTGGCGAACTTCGGCGCCGGCCGCCTGATCTTCAATCTCGGCCACGGCATCCAGCCGGAAACCCCGATCACGCATGTCGAGCAGATGGTAAAGCGGGTGCGAGGCGGCGGGGCCTAAATCATCGGATGCTCGAGCGGACCGCTTTCGACAGCGCATTGGCGTCGGCATAGGGCAACGGCAGATAGCGCGCGCCCATTTCCTTTGCGAATTTTTCGCCTCCTGGTCCCGGCCGCGGCGAGGTGTCGACCAGCACCGTGTTGATTCCGGCGCCGCGCAACAGCCGGGCGGCGCTCATCGCATCTTCTTCGGCGCGCGGACGTCCCTGCCCGCCATCGCGGGCGATATTGGCGCGACCATCGGTCAGCAGAACCACCGTCGGTGTCTGGCCCTTGCGTCGGATGGAATCCGAAAGCGCGAACGCCGCATCGAGTCCTGCCGCCAGCGGCGTTCCGCCGCCGCCCGGCAAGCCTGCGAGACTCCGCCTTGCACGCGCCAACGAACGGGTCGGCGGCAACATTAATTCCGCCGCGTTGCCGCGAAAGGCGATCAGCGCCACTTGATCGCGCCGGATATAGCAATCGGCCAGCAGCAGTTCGACCGCGCCTTTGGCTTCGGCAAGGCGGTGCAGCGCCGCGGAGCCGGAGGCGTCGACGACGAAGATCGTCGCGGACTCCGCACGCTGCTTGAACCGCGTGATGCGAAAATCATCCTTGCGGATGAGCACCCGCGGTCGTGCGGACGCTGTGCCGGTCGCTGTTGCCTCGCGCCGCCGCAGCGGTTGCCATGGTGCTGCCGCGCGCAAGGTCTCGATCACATTGAGCTTGGCACCGGCGCGCAATTCGCCCCGGTACGCACCCGCCGGGCGACCGCGTTTGTTTGATTTTTGTAAAGCCCCTGCCTTGCCCTGGGAGCGCCCGCGCGAACGGCCGGACGAGGCGCGCAACATCGCGAGCACGTCCGGCGGCAGCGCCGCCTGCACCGCGGCCAGGATGACTTCGTCGAGCGCGCGGTTGAGATCGGGCGCTTCGCTATCGTGATTATCGTCGTCGTTCGATTGATCCGGCGGCGGCTCGGGCGGTTGTTCCTGCTGTTGCTGCTCCGGCGATTGCGGAAACACCAGCGCGCGAGGCGCCAGCACCAGACGCGCCGCCGCCGCGATATCGTCCTCGCCAACTTCCGCGCTTCCCGCCAGCGCGGCGCTGGCGCAGGTGACCCGCAGAGCAAGCAGGGGCGCGCGCATGGAAACGATGCCGAGCGCCCCGGCGGCGGCGCATATCGCCTCGATCTGCTCCTGCGTCGCGCGCAGCGAAGGCAATCGTTCGCGGGCCGCCTGCATTTCGCAGCGATCGATTGCAAATTCCTTTGCGTCGCGAACCGGCACGTCGTTCAGGTCGATATGAAATGCCAGGCGATCGCCCAGCGCGGCCGATACGAACTCATCTTCAAGCCCTTCATCGAGCGCGACTACTCCAAACCGCGCCGGCATCCGAAGCGAAAGCCCGTCGCGTTCGACCACGCTCTCCCCCGCATCGATCGCGGCGGTGACATGCACGACGGTGGCTGGCGGCATCCGCTCGGCCATCGCCAGCACAAGCACTCCTCCGTCGGCCTCGGTGAGCAGCCCGCGTTCGGCGACTGGACGTCCCGCCAGCAGCGTTGCACTCAGATCGAGGCCGCCAAGCAGCCGGCCGTCGGCGATATTCAGCGGCAAATGCCTGAGCGGCTGGGACGGCGGCAACGCCGCGCGCATCATCGCGAGCCAGCATTCGCGGACCGGCCCCACGCGCGAGCGCAGCAGCACCCCTCCACAGCCAATCGGGTCGATCGCGAACAATTGCGCCGCGGTCACCGCGTCGGCCCAGGCAGATGCGGTCGTCATCCGAACACTTCGGCTATTGCGCGGTCAACCCGAACGCTGGAACCGGCATCGTCCAGCGGATTGCGGCGCAGGCGATGGCGCAGTGCGGGGGGCGCGATCCGTCGCAGGTGATTGTCGCTGACGGTTTTTTCCCCTTCGAGCGCGGCCAGCGCCCGCGCCGCGCGTATTAGCGTCAATTCGCCGCGCAGGCCGTCGGTGCCGAGCGTCATGCAGAGTTTGGCGGCGCGTTCGAGGGTGGCGTCGGAAACGGCAACCGACGGCAGCCGTTCGCGTGCCGCGACAATCTTCTTGCGCAGCTTTGTCTCCTCCTTGGCCCATTTCGCGATGAAGCCTTCGGTCTCGCGCTCGAACTCATCGCGTCGACGCACGACTTCAATGCGGCTCGCCAGATCCTCCGGCGTCTTGACTTCGACCGACATGCCGAAGCGGTCCAGCAATTGCGGACGCAGTTCGCCCTCCTCAGGGTTACCGGTGCCGACCAGCACGAACCTTGCCGGGTGACGAATGCTGAGGCCTTCGCGCTCGACCACGTTTTCGCCCGATGCGGCGACGTCGAGCAGAAGATCGACCAGATGATCTTCCAGCAGATTGGCCTCATCGATATAGAGAAACCCGCGGTGCGCGCGGGCGAGCAGTCCCGGCTCGAACGCCTTCTCGCCGCGCGCCAGCGCGCGCTCGAGATCGAGCGCGCCGACGACGCGGTCTTCCGTCGCACCCAGCGGCAGATCGACCACCGGCACCGCGACCTGCGCGGATTTCAGCGCACCTTTGGCCGCGCGGGCGCGGCACTCCTCGCAGCATTCCGCAGGCCGCTGCGGGTCGCAATTGTAGCGGCACCCGACGACCACTTTCATTTTGGGCAGCAAGGCCGCCAGCGCGCGGACCGCCGTCGATTTGCCGGAGCCGCGATCGCCAAAGGCGAGCACGCCGCCGACCTTGGGATCGACGGCCGCGATCAATAGCGCGAGCTTCATCTCGTCCTGCCCGACGATGGCTGAAAACGGAAATGCGGATGCCATCTTATGCTTTCACAGTTCGGGCCGGGTGCGCTCGATAATCTCGGCCGCACCCTGGTCCAGCAACGCAATTCCGACGGCGCGGCCGAGTTCGCGCGGACGATCGGCGGGGCCGCTGCGCGAGACTTCGATGAACCGTCCGCCCGACTCATCCAGCACCGAGGCCGTTAGCGACATCTGCTTGCTGTCGATCTTCGAATATCCCGCGATCGGCGAATTGCAATGGCCGTTGAGCACCCACAAAACCTCGCGCTCGGCATCGCAGCTCAAATGCGCCGCCGGGTCGTCGATCAGTGAAAGATAGCGCCGGGTCTGCCAGTCGCTTGCGGCGCATTCCACCGCGACGATGCCCTGCCCGACCGCCGGCAGCATTTCCGCCACCGAAAAATCATGCGCGATACGTCCCGCCAGTCCGACGCGTTCAAGCCCGGACCGCGCCATGATCAATCCGTCGGCCGGGCCGACCTCGCCGCCTCCAGGGAGCCGCTGCATTTCCCCGCCATCGAGCTTGCGAACCCGGGTGTCGGCCGCGCCGCGAAAATGAATGACCTCGATTTCCGGAAAAAACCGCCGCACATAGGCCGCTCGGCGCACGGCGTTGGTGCCGATCTTGAAGCCTTTGCCGCGCGAGCGGCCGATATCCTCGATCGAAATCCCCTCGCGCAGCACCAGCGCATCGGTGGGCGGATCGCGAGCCAGCGTCGCCGCGATCACCAACCCTGGAGTGTCCTCATTGCCGGGCATGTCCTTGACCGAATGCATCGCGGCGTGCAGTTTGCCCGATCTGACGGCGGCGCGAATCTCGGCAACAAATGCGCCACCCTTGCCGCCATGCGACAGCAGTTTGCTGGTCTGATCGATATCACCGACCGTCTCGAACTTGACGATCTCAACATCCAGATCAGCGGTTGACGCCAGCAGGCGGCGAGCGATGTCCTCGGTCTGGGCGAGCGCCATCGCGCTTTTTCGTGTGCCGATACGCATGGAAACTTTCACCAACGACGCTCCGCCCCATTCCATCTGGCGGCAGATTAAGACCAGCCGCGCGCGGAATGCAAACGGAGCTTCCGGAGTTGCGATGCAACCTTCGTCGCCGTCAGTGCCGCCACTCTTTATATACGCACGTAAAGTTTTTCGGTGCGACAGCGGGCTGCACTCCAAAACCTGGCCGGCAATTGCCTTTGAGCTTCTTTCCCGCGCAGCGGAGTGATAATCGTGTTCGATGCGTATCCGGTATCTGGCAAGCAATGAGTGCTGAGATCCTCATCGGCGACGGCGAAGCGGCGCGGTTGGTGCCGCATCCGCTGCGTGCGGCAATCCTTGGCGAAGTCCATGCCCGTCCGTTCACACCGATCGCGGTACCCTCGCGGATCATCCATTTTGCTTTCGACACGACCGGGGCGCGGGCGCAGACCGATCGCGCCAATCTGATGGCGTTCTGTGAGTCGCGCGGACTGGCTTCGCCGATGGCCGCCGAAAAGCATCATCGGGTCCCGTTCGGAACCACGATCCTGCGCTGGGAGCAGCATTCCGAATTCACGACCTACACCTGGGAAATGCCCTCCGAGCCCGGCGGGGTCCCGTTCCATCCGGACCCGGTTTCACTGGCATCCCCGATGCGCCTGTTGCCGCAGCCGGGACCGTTGCTGGTCGCGGTCGATCTTCATCTACTTGCGGAAGATCTGCCGCGCACCTCGCCCGAGCGGCTGTTCGACAATGCGAGTCTCGCCGTCGCCGAGAATTCCGATGGCGCTGCGGTCTACGCCACCGACTTTCAGCCTGGTCCTTCCGGATTTGTGCGCATTCTCGTCGCCAATCGTAATATGTCCGCGGAGCGGGCGGGGGCGCTGGTTCAGCGGGTGATCGAGATCGAAACCTACCGGACGCTGGCCTTGTTGGGGCTTCCCGAGGCTCAGCGGCTCGCGCCTACGATCGCAGCCGCCGAGCGGCGTCTTGTCGAGGTCACCGAGCAGATGCGCCGTGCCGGCGATCTCGAAAGCAATCACCGGCTGCTGGATGAGCTGACGGCGTTAGCGGCCGAAGTCGAGGCCGGCGCCGCCGCGAGCGTATTTCGCTTCGGCGCCAGCCGTGCCTACGAGGAAATCGTCGAGCAGCGTTTACAGACGATCGGCGAGCGCAAGTTCGGCGGCTTGCCTACCTGGTCGTCCTTTCTGGCGCGCCGGATGAAACCGGCTTTGCGTACCTGCATCACCATCGATGCCCGACAGTCGAGCCTTTCGCTGAAACTGGCGCGCGCAGCAAATCTTTTGCGTACCCGTGTCGATGTCGAGCTGGAGCAACAAAACCAGGAACTTCTCAGGTCGATGAACGCGCGGACCCGGCTGCAGCTTAGGCTGCAGACAACGGTGGAAGGGCTTTCCGTCGCCGCGATCACCTATTACGTGACGGGGTTGTTCGGATATCTGGTCAAGGCCGCGCACGATACGGGAAGCATGCCGATCGAACCGAGTTTCCTGACGGCGGCATTCGTGCCGGTCGCCGCCTTTGTCATCTGGTGGACGGTCCATCGTATCCGCAAGAAGCATATTGCGGGCGAGGACTGATGATTTCAAGATTTGCCGTCGCCGTTGCCGCGATCATCGCGATCACGATTGGACTTTTCGAACTGCATGAAGCAAGCGCCGGCTTGAGTATCACCCGCACTACCGTGGGCAACACGCCGGTGACCGTATTTCAACCGAAAGAAAATGAGACCCTCGCTCCGGCCGTCGTCATCGCCCATGGCTTTGCGGGCTCGCAACAGCTGATGCAGCCGTTCGCGGAAACGCTGGCGCGCAATGGCTATATCGCCGTCACCTTCGATTTTCTGGGACATGGTCGCAACCGGATTCAAATGCGCGGCGACCTTGCGGAAGGAACCGCCATCACCTCGGCATTACTGGGTGAACTGGAACGGGTCGCGGCTTTCGCCGGCACCTTGCCCGGCAGCGACGGCCGGACCGCCGTGGTAGGTCACTCGATGGCATCGGACATTGTGGTGCGCTTCGCGCAAGCCCATCCCGAAGTTCAGGCCACCGTCGTGGTGTCCGTCTTTTCGCCGGTCGTCACCGCGACAAGCCCGAAAAACCTACTGGTTATCGTAGGCACGCTGGAACCATCGATGCTCAGGGATGAGGGCCTGCGCATTGTAGGCCTTGCGGCTGGAGGTAACGCGGTGGCCGGAGCAACCTACGGCAGCTTCGCCGATGGCACCGCGCGGCGCCTGGTGCTCGCTCGCGGCGTCGAGCATATCGGCGTGCTGTTCAGCCACGACAGCATGGTGGAAACGCTGCGGTGGATGAATGCTGCGTTCGAAAGGGAAAGCGGCGGTATTGTAGATAGCCGCGGTAGCTCGCTTGCGCTCCTGTTCCTTGGGATTGTTGCGCTCGCATGGCCGCTGTCGTCGCGGCTGCCGGCCGCAGGTTCTATCCCGATCGGAGCGAGTCTTGCGTGGAAGCCTCTGCTCGTCACCGCGTTCGTGCCCGCGATCCTGACACCGTTGATCCTTTGGAAACTGCCGACCGACTTCCTGCCGATCTTGCTCGGCGACTATCTGGCGCTGCACTTTCTGCTGTACGGCGGCATCACCCTGACAATTTTGCTCTGGTTTCGCGAGCGCGCGCGTGGCGAGCGCACGCTGGACTCGTTTAAACCCATCGCGATCGCAGCGGGAGCTGTCACCGTCTACAACATCATTGCCTTCGGCCTGCCGATCGACGCCTATGTATTTTCGTTTCTTCCGGTCCCGGAGCGCATTCCGCTGATGGCGGCGATTGCCGTCGGCACCCTGCCCTATTTCATCGCCGACGAGTGGTTGACCCGCGGGGCGGATGCAAGGCGCTGCGCCTATTCGCTGACGAAGTTCTGTTTTCTGCTGTCGTTCACAATTGCCGTCTTGCTCAATCCGATGAAGCTGTTTTTTCTCATCATCATCGCACCAGCGATCCTGATGCTGTTCCTGACGTTTGGGCTGATCAGCCGCTGGAGTTACGCGGCAACGGGTCACCCGCTGCCGGGCGCACTCGGAAACGCTGCCGTGTTCGCATGGGCGATAGCTGTAACCTTTCCTATGGTCGTGAGGTAAAGGCGGATGACAACCGAATCGGTATGGGATTATCCGCGGCCACCGCGCCTGGAACGAACCGGCGAGAGGCTGCGGGTGATGTTCAATGGCGAGGCCGTCGCCGATACGGTGGCGGGATACCGGGTACTCGAGACCAGTCATCCGCCGGTCTATTACTTTCCGCCTGGTGATATCGCACAGCGGTACCTGCTCGCCGCACCGGGAAGTTCGTGGTGTGAATTCAAGGGGCATGCCAAATACTGGTCGTTAGAAGTCGGAGGCAGGCGCGCCGGCAACGTCGCTTGGAGCTATCCCGAACCGTCCCGCGCATACGCCGCAATCGCCGGATATCTGGCCTTCTATGCTTCCCGCGTCGATGCGTGTTGGGTCGGCGACGAACGCGTTCAGCCGCAGCCTGGCGATTTTTATGGCGGTTGGATCACCTCGCGCATCGTGGGTCCTTTCAAGGGCGGCCCCGGAACACGCGGATGGTAAGTAACTTACAGTACCGACGTTGGTTGCGAACCCCCAGCGACTAACGTCGGATCGAACGTAGTCGCATCTATTTGGAATCTGTTATCGAACCACCGTTGTCCGGACCCACGCCGCTGCTGGACGAAGTTGGTGCGGCGCGCGTGTCGGGCGCGGGGTTAGCCGGCTGATATTGCTTCGGTTTGTCGGCCGAACCGGGCGATTGCACCATGCCGGTCGTCGTGCCTCCGACTGGAGTGATCGTTTGCGCGGTCTCGCTTCGCGATTTGCCGTGGTAGCCTGTCGCCAACAGGCCCATGACGGCGAACGCGAGCACGGTAAATCCGATCAACTCGGCGCCCGCTCCGCTGGGCGCGGCTCCAGATCGCTGACCATCTCCCTCCAGCGTCGCCGCCGCGATTTTGCGGTTCGTTCGCGAGCGCAGGAAATAGATAAACGCGCCTGCTATCGTAAAGACGGTTGCCGCCAGCGTGAAAAACATCAACCAGCTAATGGGGTTGTCGCCCTGCATTTCTCGATCTCCATCTGTCAATTATGGATGACAATGCAGGGCATTTTTGATTGTTCCGATGGCGCAGGGGGGATTTTGGCGCTCAGTTCGCATGTGGCACCCGCTTGGAGAAGTTGCGCTCCAACTCGATTTGTAATGTAATGTTGACGTTCCGAATGTCAGAAAGCGAGTGCCGGAAGGACGGCCAACCCAGATGACCGACCAAAAGCTGGCGTCAACCTCCGACCACCTCGAAGGCTTGCTGATCCGAATGGCCAGCAAAGACAAACTGGCGTTTAACCAGCTTTACAGGGCCAGCAAGCAGAAGCTCTTCTCTGTCGTGATTCCGATCGTGAAGCGCCGGCAACTCGCAGAAGAAGTCGTTCAGGAGGCCTATGTCCGCATTTGGCTGAACGCGGCCAATTATCGCCGCTCTCTTGGCTCGCCGATGCTCTGGATGATCGTCATCGCACGAAATCTGGCGATCGATCTTGCGAGAAAGCCTCTGCGCGAGGTGATTTCCGATGATGCTTTTCTGTGGAGCTTCCCGACCGACTGCCCAACTCCGCTGGAAGCGATCGAGATGTCGGAAGATCAGGCCGACGCCCTGATGCATCACCTCAAAGCTCAGTACGCGCTGCAGGCTCTCGATCCGAGACGGCGTCATCTCATCATCGCAGCCTACATCCGCGGCGAAAGCCGAAAGCAGCTTTCGGAACGTTACGGCGTACCGGTCAATACCATTAAGACCTGGATCCGACGCGCGTTGCTGGAAGCGCGGGCCAACTTGCAGAGCGGCCCACCCTCGAGATAATTTGTGGCAAGGTCAGTCTGGTAGCCTCGTCAAAAGCGGTCGCCAAATGCCGAGGATGACATTTACTGTCGCGAGCGCGAGCATCACCCAGAGCGAACCCCATTCAGCACCCAGCGATGCTCCTAGAGTAGCCGGATCGACCTCGTGGGCCAAGGCGCGGGCGCTCAATTCCGCTTCCTGCTGCATCGGCCCCTGAATGGCCGCGAAGCCCCACTCGAAAACAAGAACACCGGAAAGGAGCTTCGCCCAGGCCCATCCGGCACTGTGATAGGCGCGGTTGACGGCCATCGCCAGTAAGCCGGCAATCAATGTGAGCCCGAACGACGGGAGAAAGACCCACGTCGCGAGGCTACCCATCGCAGCTCGCATCAGTGCGTACTCGGAAAGCGACGCCGGTGGTGGGACAAAGCTGATCAACACGAGCAGGCACGCCATCGCGCCCATCAGCCCGATTGCTCCCATCGTGTGCATGAACTTCATCAACCGTCGCATGGCGTCCAGACGATGACAGCATGATCCTCGGAAAGGCCTTTGTACGAGGTTCCGAGTATCAGAATGTTGCGCGCCATGCTCTCTCTTCAAAACATTGGATATCTTGTCACTTCGCTCAGATCGTCGATTGCAAGAAGCGCCGCCGAAAAGTCGTCGTCTCGAAAGTAGGTGCTGCGCGTGATTACCACTGGAATTCCGGCGCGCGACGCCGCGACCAGACCTATGCCGGAATCCTCGAACGAGGGGCATTCCGACGCCGACAGGTTCAATCGAGTTAGCACTTCCAGATAGACGTCCGGAGCCGGCTTCTTCTTCGTCACTTCGTCACCGGCGACAATCGCGGCAAACCGGCCCGCCCAGTCCTCACCCATCGCGGACGCCAGCAACGCATCGATATTGCGACGCGAAGTCGTCGTGGCAATTGCCAGGCGCTGAGCGCGCCGCGGGGCTGCGTTCAACAGAGCCCTGACGCCCGGACGGAGCGGACAGCCCCCGCTCACTATAAAATCAGCATAAATCGTGGTTTTGATTCGATGCAGCTCGGCGATCTCGTCGTCCGAGAGCATTGACGCCCCTCCTCTCAACCGATCGAAGGCGCGGATACGTTCATTGCCGCCCGCAACCCGAAGCAGGTCCTTGTAGACGGCGCGTCCCCAGCACCAACCGAGGTTGGTTCTGACAAAGGTGGCATTAAAAGCCTGGCGATGAACTTCCTCCGTTTCGGCCAGCGTACCATCGACATCAAAGATCAGGGCGCGTGACCGAAGGATCAGTTCCTTGGCGTGATCCAGGCGCGAGCCCCGTGAGGCGAGCACATCGCTCATACGTCCTCCCCCTGAAGAGTTGCGCCGCGCTTTGGCGTACTTGCAGCCTAGTCAACGCGCAAGTTGGCAGACTAATGAATTTTATTTTCTTAGATCCGCCCACAGTATTTCTTATGAGGTGTCGACGTACCCTTGGACGGAAAGAATTCCGCTTGCGGGGCGCGGGTGTTTGGCGTCAGGCCCAAATCATTGAAGTCCATGGTTGAGGTCACCTTTAACCGCAACAAGGCCCGGGCAAACGGCTAAGGATTATGCTTTCCGACTTTCTATTCAGGGCTATGCGCTGGCCGTCGAACCGCGTGAACTGGCTAGCGAGGCGATGCAGATCGACGCGACCGCGGCGGCTGCTTGCCCTCGATTTGCACCTCGTGCCAAATCGCGCAGAGAAACTGTAATAATTTCAGCGTGTTATCGGTATAGTTCGAATCTCTCCGAGCGCGCCACTAAATCGGTCCATCTCTGGCCCCACAAAATTTGCCAGGCCGAAGGTTCGCACGCAGCGCCTGAGTCGCGGTCCCGAATGTGACGGGCAAGCCCTCGAATCGTATACGAGTGCCGAATCCCACCAAAATAATTCCCGAGACTCCCAAGACAGAATCACCGGATGTTTTCGGCGCCATGGGAACAACCTTCAAAGCTTCCGGTGAGCGAATACATGTAGCGCTCCTGATCGCGCTATCGGTGGCATGCGCGGCGAATTTGATGCTGGTATGTTCCTGGATATAGTCCGCCCCGCCTGAGCTAACCGAACGCCCATGGCAACTGACTTGGTTCGGCCGTGACGCTGAAGCGAACCAGCGGCTCTGTACTTACCAAATGTTATTGGCGAAAAAGCCGAGCCGCGGCTGCTGCGCGACGATCATCGGCGGACCCAGGCGCCGTCTGGCAGTTTTGCGTTTTTGTTGCGGCGGCGGCTCGAACTTTGCCGCGTTGACCGGTTGCAATTGCGCAAATGCTTCGCGAACACGGGCCTTTGCCGAAACGTCCGCAACCTCGGGACCGGGAATGCTGGCTTGCGCGGTCGCTGTCTGCGCGGTCGCGATCGTCGGCAGGCTGGTATCGATAACCACCCGCTCCGGCCATCTCCGTTCGGAATTTATCCGTATGATCGGAAGGCTGGCCGCCGCATCGGTCCGGTCAACAACCGGCAAACTCGGAAGTGCGGCATCCAGCACAAACAATAGCGCCAACAGCGCACTGCCGACGATGAAAAAATATCGCGCCAGGGGCATTTCAACACCGCTCCCTCCGCGCGAATTGCGCAGATCATCGCCTTAACTGGTGATATCTTTATTGGTTCCCAAGCACTGCGGTACGGACTTAACGAGGAGTTTACCGCTGCGTTACCGCTTTCCCCGGCATTAGATGCGGCTGGCCGCGACCAGCGCGCATTTCGCTCTGCTGGCGTTGATATTGACGAAGCCAACATGAAACCGGGCGAAGGTTCTCCGGCTCTTCATGTTGACGATGTCGGGGATCACCCGGGTGCGATCGGTCAAATGACTTCCATCCTTACGTGTAAAGGCGCAGTTGATCCCGATATCCTTGACCGCGTAATCGTTGCGGTTGCGCAAGGTGAAGGTCACGAGCGCGTTTGATCCCAGCCCGCCTCTTCGCCACGATTGCGATGATATCCTGAGCCCCGCGACCGAAGAGGCTCCCGCGGCCTTGGGACTGGATGGAGCCTTGTCCAGCGCCGATACCGCCACGGGCGATGGACCGGCGGCTGACGCTGCGAAGCGCACCGGTTCGCTTTCGGCGGTGTTGCTAGCGGAACCGGAGAGCAGCATCCACATTCCCGCCCCGACGATCAAGATCGCCGAGAGCCAAACTAATCCAAGTCTAGCGCGGATACCAATTTTCGCCTTCTCGAACCAGCCCGAAAGAGTATGGGCGACCCCGGCGAAGCCCGCCAATTCGGTCCGATATAATCCGGTGTCCATGGACATGTCATCGCCACCGTGAAACGTCTTTACGCTGCCGCGCCGCACAACAGCCCGCGAGCAAAATGCGGCACACCTCCAAAGGAGGGGTTTGGCTCACTCCACCAACCGGGAAAACGAGAAATGGTTGCAAGCCCCGCGCGACAATCTTGGACGGTCGCTGAAATCCGGGTGAGGTCGGAGGTCTCCAGGGGTGGCCAGACCGCGATACGATCGCTAAAACTCGCAACACCGCAAAGCGCGGCCAGACAATAGCGCAAAAGCAAACTCCGCATGAAACCGATCAGGTAGACCCACAATGCCGACTGTCACTTGGGACCATGTTCATTTGCGTAGTCCCGATCCGGAGGCAACCGCGGCCTGGCTTGAAGATATTCTCGGCGGCGAGATCATCCGCGGTCCCGGGCGGATCGACGTCAAGCTTGGCGGCGCCAATATATTCATCGCGCCGGTAGCGGCGGACGACGGTGTCAACGCGCCGCCGGTGACGCCCTATCAAGGGCTCGATCATTTCGGTTTGACGGTGAAGAACATCGATGCCGTGGCCGCGGCAATCAAGGCCAAGGGTGTTGAGTTCACCAAGGAGCCGACCACCATTCGACCCGGTGTCCGCATCTGTTTCATCCGCGGGCCACAAGGCATCTCGATCGAGCTCCTGGAGCGCGACAAGAAATATGCGTGACAGAGCGCACATGGCTCGAACACGGACACCGGTTCGTAATCGAAATGCCAAACAAATGCTAAGTCATGCTGCCCGGCATGAAGCAGCGGATGGTGGTTCCGAGATAGCCACGCAGCGGCCATACCATGGTCCGGCCGACGCGGTTCGGTTCGGTTATCACGGCATCATCGGGTACATCGATCCATTCTCCGTCAAGCCGCACGCGATAGTGTCCCCCACCGGATTCCCAATCGACGTCGCTGACCGCAGTGCCGTCCGCATCGGAGCAACACGGCCCCTTCCCGCTCCGCAGTCCGTCGAACCACGCCTTCAGTTCGGGATTGGAGTTGGCATATTGGCCGCGGTCGCGCGCATGGCCGAGATGGGAAACCAGCGCTAGCAGTAAAGCGAAACCGACCGTCAGCGGTGCTCTCGAACCTGGCGCGTGGCGCCGTTGCGATTTTTTTCCGTTGTCATCGGCGAATAAAGGCGGCGCGCGGCCGCCGGAATTGATCCAGTTGCTCACCTGTCTCTTGCTCCAGCACTCACCGGCCAGTGCAAACCTTGCCATGCATTTCGCGGGCCAACTTTCTGGCCTCCCCGGCCGGCGTCATCTGCGCGTTAGGGAAATCGAGATTTGTTTCGATTGAACCCTGCCTGTAAAATTAGCTCGACGGCGTTGACGCTGCGTACCGCGCTTTGGCATAACTAAATACCGAATCTGCAATTGCAGGTGTCGTTCCTGGCGAATCATGAAGAACGGGCTGTATTCGATCCACGTCAGCTTGCAGGATGGCCGTTCCGGCAAAGGCAGCGGCGTGGTCATGTTCCAGGATGGCAAAATCCTCGGCGGCGATGCCTATTTGTTTTACACCGGTAGCTATACGGTGAGGGGAGATACCTTTAAGGGCGAGGTATTGGTTCAGCGCCATACCAGCAGCCCCGATGCCAATCCGCTATTCGGAGGGCCCAGTCCCGTAGGCATCGGCGTCTCCGGCACGTTTACCGACACATCGGCCGTCATGAACGGAACCGCGCTTGTCGGCAAGGCGAGCCAGATCTTCAGCGCGACTTTGCGCAAGCTGGCCGACGCCAACTAAAGCTCCATTTTGATAATTTAATGTGCATCGGTCGATAGCGTGAGTGCGCGCGCACGCGACTCACATAAATTGTAACCACAACTGACGCGCTCGAATTTCGATTTCGAGCCGGCAGGTATTCTGTTGGTGCGTCGCTATTCGGCGGCCTGCTCAAGCGGCGCGACCCGGGGAAGGATAATCTGGATCCGAGTTCCTCCGCCGGGCTCGGAATCGAGGTCGAGCCGGCCGCCCAGACGGTTGGTCACGATGCTGTAGACGATATGCAGACCGAGCCCGGTGCCGCCCTGGTCGCGACGGGTCGTGAAGAACGGATCGAAGGCGCGGTGCCGCACGTCAAGCGACATGCCACAGCCATTGTCGGAAAAAATGATTTCGACGTTGTCCTTGCCAGACTCCCGCACCTGAATATCGACCGCGCCCGGCCTGCCGTCTGGAAAGGCGTGCGCCACGGAATTGAGGAACAGGTTGGTGAGCACCTGACCGTAGGGCCCGGGATAACTGTTCATGACGAGATTAGGCTGGCAGCTGACCGTGAGGGTCAGGTTTTGCTTTCGTAAACCAGGCCGCAGACTCATCACCACCTGCTCGGTAAGATCGCCGAGGTCGAAGCTGCGCTGATCCGAATAATTCCGGTCGGCCGCTACCTGCTTGAACGAGGTCACCAGTTCGGCGGCGCGATTGAGATTGGCCACCAGCTGCGAGGAAGCATCGCGACTGGCCTCCAGAAATTCATTCAGCGAGGATCGCCTGATGTCGCCGCGCTCGACTTCGCCGGCAAACAGCGCGGTCTTGCGCTCCAGCGACGAGGCGACCGTCAGGCTGATTCCGACAGGATTGTTGACCTCGTGCGCGACGCCGGCAACCAGCCGTCCAAGAGCTGCGAGCTTCTCCGCCTCAATCAGCGAGTTCTGGGTCTCGCGCAGATTGCGCAGTGCCGCTTCGGCGGCATCCTTGGCCTTACGCATCTCCAGTTCGCCGCGCTTGCGCTCGCCGATGTCGAGTGCAACGGTGACGATATTCTCGATCTCGCCGTCGGCATCGAGAAGTGGAAGCTTGTTGACCAGCCACTGCCGCAAATTACCGGAGGCATCCAGATATTCTTCCTCGTAGAAGCCGAGTTCCTTTCCCGCTTCAAGCACCTTTTTGTCGTTCTCGTCGGTCTTTTGCGCACCATAGCGCGACATCAAATCGGTCGTGGTGCGACCGATTGCGTCCGCCGGCTCGATGCCGAAGATTCCGGCCATGTACCGGTTCATCAGGACGTAGCGAAGTTGTCGGTCCTTGACGTTGATCACCGCGGGCACGGTATCGATAACCTGCTGCAGACGCCGCCGACCTTCGGCGATCGCGTCTTCGGCGCGTTTCTGGTCGGTAATATCGCGCACCGTGCCTTCGTAGCGGACGACCGCGCCGGTTTCGTCGCGCACTACAGTGGCGCTGTCGGAGATCCAGAGTACCGTACCATCGCGCCGACGCGCCTGGTATTCGAATTCGCGAACCGTGCCGTCGCGCCGCATCAGTAGCTGGTATTCCGCGCGCGCCGCCGGATGAACGTAAAGCGTGTGCGTGATGTCGCCAATATCGCGGATCAGTTCCTCCGGCGTATTGTAACCTATCATCCGTGCAAGCGCGGGGTTGGCGTTGAGAAGCGCACCCTCCGGCGTCGTCACGTAAATGCCGTCGACCGAGCCCTCGAACAGCTTGCGGTAGCTCTCCTCGGCGAGCCGTTGCTCGGCCAGCGCGCGGATTGCCGCCTCGCGCGCGGCGTCCGCATCGACGAGCGAACGGCGGAATACTTCGGCGGCCCGCGCGATATCGCCGATCTCGTTGTCAACCTCAGTATCCGGTATCGAGGTATCTTTCTCGCCCGCGGCGAGCGCGCGAATGGCCCCGGCGATGGCGTTGAGCGGGCGCACGGTCCGTCGCACCACGAACAATGCCGCGGCAAGCCCGATCAGAACGCCGGCCGTTCCCAGTATGATGCTTTGCCATTCGTCGTCGGCGAGCGTCCTGGCGAAATCCCGGGCCAATACCCGTCCCCTGCGCGCGCTGGCGTCGCGCAATAAATCGGTGACGCGGCCGATCAGGCGGCCTTCGGTGCCCAGCACATCCTTGTCGAGATCGGCGATCTGGCGTTCGGTTCCGGAGATCGAGATGATCGCATCAGCATAGTCCGCGACCGCGGCACCAAGCCCGGGTTCGTCGATGATCAGCTCACGCATGCGCCGCGCCGCCTGTTCGGCGACCGCGGGGTCCTGGGCGAGCAAGGCCTCGGCAATCTGATTCTGCGTCCGAAGCAGCCTGTTCGCCGTAATGCGGTCTGGCACTTCGGCGATCGCCGCCTCGAACCGCTGGCGTACCTGCGGCAATGCCGCAACCAGTTCGGCACGGCGCGCGACCAATGCCGTGACTTGCTCGATACCCTCCCGGTAATTTGCCAAACGCTGGGCGACACCATCGATCATGAATTGCTGCTCGGGGGCAAGCTCGATCCGGGTTTTCTTCAAAAGCGCATTTAACGACGAAGCCGCCTCCCAGACCTGGCTGGAGGGAGCGGCCGGATCAGTCACGAAATCGCGCGCCGCGAGGCGCAGTTCGGTCATGCGGCGGTCGATTTCCTCCGCCAGATCACCAAGGCTTTGCAGCCGTTGCAACTCGGCAAAGGTCGCATCGATGTGGCGAATCGCGATTACGCTGCCGACGCTCGTCATCACAATCATGGCAAGCAGCAATATGAAGCTGGCAAACGTCAACTGACCGATCGAAAGCGAAAACGACCGTATCCGTTGGACAATTGCGGTAAAGGCCATGGTTGAAGGACCGGCTCCGGATGCAGCCCCAATTATACGCCGAAAACCGGCCTGGGGGGAGCTTCCGGCCGAATAGATAATGCGGACGCGCATCGCCACGCGCCAGCCGTCATGCCTTCATGGTGCGCTGCCAACCTCGAACAGCTCGCCGTCATAGCCAGCCTCCAGGGGGATGCGAAGCTGCCGCCCGCCGTTGAGCCGCGTCATGACCGGCATTACGGTCACGACCGGCTTGCCCCTGCTGTCGTCGAGGGCAGCCTTTACGTTGGCCTGCTTGCCGAGCTTGATCAGGTTGCGCGTGGTTGGAAACGGCAGCTTGAACCGACCGCTCTCGCCGCCAGCCAGCGCCTCGCGCGCCGACAGCCAGATCGAATCGGTGGATTCCCTGCCGTCATGGGCGCCCGCCTGCTCCGGCGGCGCGGCGGCGAGAAAGAACCAGGTGTCGAACCGCTTCGGCATGCCCTCCGGCGTGATCCAGTGCGCATAAGGCACGAGTTCGTCGAGCGCCAGCAGCATACCGTTGTTGCTAAGGACTTCCAGAAAGGTAATCTTGCCGTCGCACAGCTCCGCGCGGTGCGCGGCCTCGATCTCGGCTGCCCGCCCGGCATCGACAAGCGTCCTCGAGCCCCGCGGCCGTGTCAGCAAAATACCGCTTTCTTCAAAGGTCTCGCGGATCGCCGCGATGCGAAAACTCAATTCGCCGGTGTCGAGGCCCGCGCCGCCGGAATAAAGCTCCGGCCGCGCGATAATCTCATGATCGCCCTTGTCGACACTGCCGCCGGGGAAGACCAGCGCGCCAGAACTAAAGTCGATCTCATAATGGCGCACCATCATGAAGACCTCGATCTCCTCCTGGGCACCGTCGCGCACCAACAGGATGGTGGAGGCCGGACGCGGTGCGACTGTTTCGGCGGGCATCAACTTGCTCCCTCCCTCATCCTGAGGAGCGGCCGCTTGGCCGCGTCTCGAAGGATGAGAATTTGCTGAGTCATGGTTTGAGACGCGCGAAGACGGGCTCCTCACCATGAGGCATTTTCTATTCCGCCGCGCTCGACTGCGGCTGCAGGCTGGCGCGGCGGTCGATCCGCGCGACGCGCGACAGCAGATAATCCACCTCGCTCCTCGCGGCGGCGGTGATGGTCGCGCCCGGTCTGCGTTGCGCGCTCGAGGCGATCACCCCGCGCTTCTGCAGCACATATTTGCGTACCGCAAGCCCCGCGCCGGGTTGCTGCTCGTAACGGATCAGCGGCAGATGCGCGTCGAACAGATCGTGCGCGGCGTCACGCTTGCCCGCCTTCGACAATCGCACGACATCGATCAGCAACTCCGGAAACGCATAACCGGTCATCGCGCCGTCGGCGCCGCGCTCCATCTCGAAATCCAGAAACAACCCGCCATTGCCGGTCAGGATCGACAACGGCCGCAGCGAGCCGTCCTTCTGGAAGGCACGAAGCGTGGAGATCTTTTCGAGACCGGGCCAGTCCTCATGCTTGAGCATCACGCAGGACGAACTGTCCATCACGATCTTGCGGATCACGGCGGGCGTGAATACCACGGACAAGGTCAGCGGATAATCCTGCAGTACCCAGGGTATGTCGCTTCCGATCGCATCCGTCGCTTGTTTGAAATAGCCTGTTATCTGATCGTCGGTGCGCAAATAGGGCGGCGGCGCGATCATCACGCCGGCTGCGCCGGCATCCATCGAGGCGCGCGCCAGCGAGGCCATCGCGGCAAATCCTGGCGCTGAGACGCCGACGATAATCTGCATGTTCTTGGCGCGTTTGACGAAGCGCTTGGCGACCGCTTCGGCCTCGGAGGCTTCCAGCTTTGGCGCCTCGCCCAGAATACCGAGCACGGTCACCCCGTCGCAGCCGACCTCGGCATAGAAATCCGTCAGCCGATCGATCGATTTGTCGTCGATGCTGCCGTCGTCGTGGAACGGCGTCGGCGCGATCGCGAAGGTGCCCGCGGCAGCGTGGGTGAGTTTTGTCATTGTTGCCTCTATCCTAAAACTTAAAACCTTCGTGCACCCGCCTTGATCTCTTCCTCGGAGAAAAAAATCTCCTTGGCGTGCTCGACGATATCCTGGGGCTTCCAGCCCGTAGACGGCGGCTTCCAACCCGGCTTTTCCATCATCTTCATTTCGCGCACGCCGCGTGGCCCGGAAACGCCCAGAACCTTACCGGTTTGGTCGCCTGACAAATCGCTGACCATGTATAGCACAGCCGGCGCGATGCCGTCGGGTCCAAGGGCCATGCCGGGATTTTCGATATAGCGCGGCAGATCCGCGGTCATGCGGGTCAGCGCGCCCGGGGCAAGCGTCCAGACCCGGATATTATATTTGCGACCCTCGATCGCCAGTACGTTCGAAAGCCCCCAGATGCCGCCCTTGGCTGCGCCGTAGTTGCTCTGGCCGAAATTGCCAATCAGCCCCGAGGTCGACGAGGTATTGACGATGACCCCGCCGCCGTTCTCGCGCATCCACCGGAACACCGGTTGCGTGCAGCAGAACGTGCCCTTCAGATGCACCTTCAGAACCTTGTCCCAGGCGGCTTCGGTTGCCTTGGCAAAGGTCTGGTCGAGCAGGATACCCGCATTGTTGACTAGAATGTCGGCGCGGCCGAAATGCTTCATGGCATCCTCGAACACCGACTGCCCGCCGGCCATGGTGGAGATATCCGCGCCGTTGGCAACCGCACGTCCCCCCTCAGCCACAATCGCATCGACCACCTTCTGCGCCATCGAGACATCGGCGCCGGAGCCATCGCGGGGACCCCCGAGGTCGTTGACCACGACGGCCGCCCCCTCGCGCGCGAACAATCTGGCATAGGCTTCCCCAAGCCCGCCGCCCGCGCCGGTGATCAGCGCCACCTTGCCCTCGAGTAGTCCCATGGTCGTTGCTCCCTTACGTTTTCGTGTCCCGGACGCGGCGCAGCGTTCTTCACGCTGCGCCGCAGAGCCGGGACCTATTACAGATTATCCATGGGCCCCGGCTCAGCAGCGCATCGCAAAGCGCGCTGCGCTGCGTCCGGGGCACGAAATCTTCACCCCAGCACCGTCTTGCCGCTCTTGATGACGGCGACGTTACGCGCCGCAACCCGCGCCTCGAACGAAATCACATTGCCGTCCTTCCACAAATTCATCGTCACGGTCTCGCCGGGATAGACCGGCGAGGAAAACCGCGCGATATGCTGCCTGAACGCACCGGGGTCGTAGTCGGCATAGGTCTGCAGGATGCCGCGGCAGGTAATGCCGTAGGTGCACATGCCGTGCAGGATCGGCTTCGGAAAGCCGGCGCGCCTGGCGAATTCCGGATCGCTGTGCAGGGGATTACGGTCGCCGCAGAGCCGGTAAATCAGCGCTTGATCCGGACGCGTGGCGATATCGATGGTCCGGTCCGGCGCGCGGCTCGGTACCTTGTGCGGCTCGGGCTGACCTTCGGAAGGCCCGCCAAACCCGCCGTCGCCCCGCGCGAAGCGCGAGGCCACCAGGGTTGCCAGCTCCTCGCCCTTCTCGCTTTTAAGCACGGTCTTGTGCCGGATCACCGCGCCCTTGTCCTTGCCCTTGTCGAAGACATCGAGCACGCTCGAATCGGCGGTGATATGGGCGGCAACCGCCAGCGGCCGGTGGAAGGTGATATCCCGCTCGCCATCGACGACCATCACGCGGTTGAGATCCATTTCGCCAGGCCCGGCGCCCCAGGCCGCCACCGATGCAAAGGTCGGCACAACCTTGAGCGGACGCGGCGTGGCCGCGGCCTCGTTGACGAAGGCCAATTCCTTTTCGTCCAGGGGATCGGCGCCCATGCCGATGCCGTAGGCATAGAGCATCACCTCGCGATCGCCATAGGCGTATTTCTGGCCGAGGTTTTTTAGCGCCATCAGCTCATCGTATTTGATCGGCATTCCCTGCTTCTCCAAAATTCTTTTCTTTCGCGGCCCAGTTGCTGCGCCCTCGCCCCTTGTGCGAGAGGGCATTGCCGACGCCCGCCACATCCTCGCTTGGGTGAGGGGTTGGCTCTGCCCGCACTCGGCCCGCGGATAGAACCCCTCATCCAGCAGCCTTCGGCTGCCACCTTCTCCCACAGGGGGAGAAGGGAAGAAACTACACTGGCGTAAAGAACGGCAGCGGCGCGCCGTCGGTCGGCTTGAACACCACCTTGACCTTCTGGCCGATCTTCAGACCGTGCAGGTCGCAGTCGACGAAATTGGTCAGCAGCGACGGGCCTTCCTTCAAGGTGACGTAGCCGATCGCGTATGGCCCGGTTGCGGACTTGCGCATCAGGCTGAAGCTATAAATCGTGCCCTCGCCCGAGCTTTCCTCCCACACCGTCTTGTCGGAGAAGCAGAACGGACAGATCGAGCGCGGGAAATAATGCGGTTCGCCGCAGGCGGTGCAGCGTTTGATCATTAGCTTGCCTGAGGCGGTCGCGTCCCAAAACGGCTTTGTTTCCGGATTACCCTGCGGCGTCGGATATTTCACGGTAGTCTCCATCACGCACGCTCCAGAATGCAGGTCGAGGCGGCGTGACGGACGCCGAGCAGTCCGCCGGTGCCGTGCGCGACAGCCAGATCGCAGTTCGGCACTTGCACCTTGGGGTGCGCCTCTCCACGCAGCTGCCGTACCGCTTCGATGATTTTTGTCATGCCGCCCCGGTTGACCGGATGGTTGCTGCAGAGCCCACCGCCATCGGTGTTGAACGGCAGCTTTCCTGTGCCGGAAATCAGATTGCCGTCGGCGACGAACTTGCCGCCCTCGCCTTTTTTGCAAAATCCGAGGTCCTCAAGCTGCATCAAGACCGTGATGGTAAAGCTGTCGTAGATCGAGGCGTATTTTATATCCGCTGGCTTGACGCCGGCTTCCTCGAACGCACGCGGTCCAGACCAGACGCCGGCGGAATAAGTGAGGTCGAGATCCTTGCCGCCGCGCGGGCCCTTCATGGCCTCGCCGTGCCCGATCATGCGCACCTGCGGTTTTTTCAGGCTCTTGGCGATTTCCGCCTTGGTCACAATCAGCGCGCCGCCACCGTCAGTGACGACGCAACAGTCCATCCGGTGCAGCGGATCGGATATCATCGGCGAGTTCAGCACGTCCTCGACCGTGACGACGTCGCGCAGCATCGCGTGCTCGTTGTACTGCGCGTGATGGGAAGCCGCGACCTTGATCCAGGCCAGCTGCTCGCTGGTGGTGCCATAGTCGTGCATATGACGCATGGCACACATGCCGTAAACATTGTGCGTGGTGGCGCCGTAAGCGGCCTCGAAATCGGCCTCGGCGCCGCTCGCGCGAGGCGGCATGGCACCGGTGCGCGGCTTGCCTGCCAGCGTAATCAGCGCAATCGAGCATTTGCCAGCCGCGATCGCCTCGGCGGCATGGCCGAGATGGACCAGATAGGAGCAGCCGCCGGTGTCGGTGGAATCGAAATGACGGACTTTTAAGCCGAGATAATCCACCATCGCCATTGCCCCGCCGGGCGCATCGCCGGCGCAGAAATAGCCGTCGATATCAGCCCTGCTCAGGCCGGCGTCTTCCAACGCGCCCTTTGCGACCTCGGCATGAAGCTGCGAAGTGGATTTGTCGGGTGCATGCCGGGTCGGATGCTCATAAATCCCGGCAATGTAGGCCTTGCCCTTGATAGTCAACCATCGCTCCCCTGGTGTTTTTCCCTTAGGTTTTCTCGCCTTTCGGGGCTTGCTTGGCAAGCGGCGAAATATTCCGCAGGGCGAGATGGTTTAGCGGACCATACCGTCGTCCATCCAAAAACCCGGAGCCCAATCACCGCCGCCAGATGGCAGTAGCACCCTTCGGCTTGAAGCCGGCAGGCGGCCCCCTATTTCTTATTGCATGGTTTTGTAGCCTCTGAGAATGACGGAGATTCACCGGGTGTGGCAATCGATCAGCTATTATGCGGCACTCGTCCTTGAATCCGCGCTGGGCGTATTCGGCATCCGGATTTACGAAGAGCCGCGGTATGAGGTGATCGATCACCTCAGTGATCGGGTGGAAATTCGGCGCTACGGCCCGCGCGTTGCCGTCGAAGTGCAGCTTGCCTCCGCGGACGAGGCTGAGCGGAGCCGGGCGTTTCAATTGCTGTTCCGGTATATCGCGGGAGCCAACCGGATGCAGGCATCCGGGGGAAACACCATGGCCATGACCACCCCAGTCGAAGTGCGCGACAGGGAGCTCGTGGCGATGACCGTTCCGGTGGAAACCGTGGACAGCCGCGACACCGGGCACATGCGGTTCTTCCTGCCCTCTAAATACGGCCTGGACTCGGCGCCGAAACCGGAAAACCCGGCGGTCAGGTTAGCTAAAGTTCCAGAGGAAACTATCGCAACGTTGCGGTTTTCCGGCTCGCCCACCTATGTCGCCAAACGAAAGGCCGAGCTGGTCAAAAAGCTCGCAGGCACAAATTGGCAGCCCACCAGCGCGCCTTATACGCTGTTCTACGACGCTCCGTTCACGCTGCCCTTTCTGCGAAGAAACGAGGCCGCAGTCGCGGTCGCCAGGAGAGCCTAGCGCGCGGACTCCTGCCTTAGCCGCCTCGCATTTACCAATCGTTAAACATTCTGATTCTCGCGGCCTTAACAGAGCGCGGCTACGATGCCGCGCCTGGTTGAAAATGTTCGGCGCGATTGCCGACCACATTGATCGATGGATTGACCGCTCAAGGCTCATTTTGGGCGACCGCCGCGGTGGCGGAGTTGAAAATTTCCCGTCGCGGTATTTCGCAGGATCCGCCGGGGTAGTGAGGTGTCGTTTGAGCAAGGCTCCGAAGCGTCTTTTTGCGGTCGACTCGTCGAAAGCGACCTACCGGGAAATCACCGATGCGCTGGTGATTTTCTCGATGTCGTTCCTGACCTATGCCGCGATCGCCGAGTGGGGCGGACTTCCGATTCTTCGCAAGGTCCTACACCTCGAGATCCAGACCCCCTCACCCCTGTATTTCTTCGGCGTCGCCCTGGCCGTCTTTAGCATGCGGCGTATAGCCGACGAGAGACGCGAGCGTGCAAAACGCGTCGCGGCCGAACAGAATGCCTATCTGGCGTCGACCCGGGACCCATTGACCCAATTGCCAAACCGGCGTCAGTTCGAGACCGACGTGAACGCCGCGTTGACGGATTCGAAAAACACCATGAGCGTCCTGTTGCTCGGCCTCAACCATTTCAGGAAGCTCAATGAAGTCTATGGACATATGGGGTGCGACGAGGCGTTAGCGCAAATCGGCGCGCGGATACGCGACAGCTCCTATTCGAGCAACATCTTCGCGCGGATCGGCGACGATGAATTCGCCCTCTGTCTTCCCGGCCTCGATCCGGAAAATGCCCTGAAGGCCGCCGGCAGCCTGCTCGATGTCGTCAAAAAGCCGGTTCAGATCGGAATCCAGCAGCACAGCATCAGCGCCAGCGTCGGGATTGTGCAGGCGGGCCGTGGCCAGACGTCTGTGGACGAGCTTCTCCGATGCGCCCATGTTGCGCTTTCGCGGGCGAGAAATGGCCAGCTTGATTGCTGCTTTTTCGATCCGAAAATGGACGCCCACGTCCGTGCGCGGGCCCTTCTGGAGAAGGACCTGCGCGAGGCGATCGGCGGTTACAGCATCCGGCCCTACTATCAGCCCATCGTCGACCTGAAAACCCGGCGGATTGTCAGTTTTGAAAGCCTGGCGCGCTGGCATCACCCGATGGACGGCATGGTCGCCCCGGATTCCTTCATTCCTCTGGCGGAAGAACTGGGCTTGATGGACGCCCTGTCCGGACAGTTGTTCGGCGATTCCTGTCGCGATGCGGCGAAGTGGCCGGAAGATATTTCTCTATCGTTCAATTTTTCACCGACGCAACTCAGCGACAAGAATTTCGCGCAGGATGTCCTGACGATCCTCGCCGATACCGGCCTGGCTCCCCATCGCCTTGAGGCTGAAATAACCGAAAGCGCGATTGTCTCGGATTTCGAAGCAACACGTCACGCCATCCAGACCTTGCGGAACGCCGGGGTCCGAATCGTGATCGACGATTTCGGCACCGGCTATTCGGGCCTCTCACAACTCTACGAATTGCGGTTCGACAAGCTCAAGGTCGACAAGCGATTTGTCCAGGAGATCGGAAAAAGCTCGGAAAGCGATATCTTGATGCGGGCGATATTCGGTCTCTGCAAAGGCCTCAATCTGAGTGTGACCGCTGAAGGCATCGAAACCGCCGCTCAGGCCGAGGCCGTACTTGCCTACGGTGCACACCAGGGCCAGGGATATTTGTTCAGCAAGGCCGTACCGGCCGAAGCGGTCGCTCAACTGGTGATTACGCTTCCCCAGACAAAAGCCGCTGCGTGATAGAGACGAAC
>Ga0326727_10006457_pt1 | contig 32153 bp, 20 predicted proteins | sample MB2enrmetagenome_FD_207643 | JGI IMG/M metagenome (GOLD analysis project Ga0326727, IMG submission 207643) | Lab enriched peat soil microbial communities from McLean, Ithaca, NY, United States - MB29MY | ecosystem: Environmental > Terrestrial > Soil > Wetlands > Peat | place: USA: New York...
TTGGCCATGACGGTTTTCGAATCCTGGCATAGCCGCAAGGCGTTTGGAAAACAGTTGGAGCAGTCTCTGCTGACCAGCCTCGGCCGGGTCTTGGCGGTCGCGCTGTCTTTCTACCTAGCCTTGCGCTTTGTCGACATGGTGCATCGCGGCGTGTTTCATCTATTGTTGCTGGCGCGGACCGAGACGTATCTGTTCCTGCTGGAGATTGCGCTCCTTTTGATACCGATGCTGCTTCTATTCCAGCGGCGCATCCACCAGAACCCCACGGCCCTCTATTTCTGTTCGGTGTTAACCTTGCTTGGATTCGTGACCAACCGGATGAACGTCGCGATTACAGGAATGGAGGCCAGTTCCGGCACTTACTACTTTCCGAAGTGGACGGAACTTGCCATCACACTGAGCCTAGTGGCCGCGGCGTTCGCGATCTTCTGGCTGGCGGTGAAGTATCTTCCAGTGTTCCCGCCAGTGCGGGGAACCAACTTAGCGCAGTCCGCGCGGGTCGCTCCGTCCGCCGCGCCTCCATCCTCCCCGCCTTCATCGGTTGTGCCGGAATTGACCCATGCCGGATCCTGACTCAAATGCGTTAACGATGGAACACCGTCCCCACTGGGCGAACAGTATCAGCGTGAAACTTGTTTTCCTGCTGGCGGTCTCGATGACGCTGGTTTTCGGTCTGCTGGGCTTTCTCACTGTCCGGCTGCATCGGCAGCATTTGGAACAGAGCACGCTGGCCAGCGCCGAGCGGGTGAGCGATGTGATCCGGCGCAGCACTACCTATGACATGCTGCGCAACGATCGCGAGGGGCTCTACCACACCATCCAAACGATCGCGGATGAGCCCGGCATGGTCAAGGTCCGCATCTTCGACCAAGAGGGGCGGATCAGCTACTCCACGGATGCCGCGGAAGTCAGCCACGTTCTCGACAAAAAAGCGGAGGCCTGCTACGGATGTCACAATCAGTCGCAGCCGCTGACGCGCCTCAATCGCCCCGACCGCTTTCGCATTTATCGCATTGGCGGCGGGCAACGCGTGCTGGGAATCATCACTCCCATCGAAAATCAACCCAGTTGCTCGAACGCCGAGTGTCACGCGCATCCTGCCAGCCAGCAAGTGTTGGGTGTGCTGGACACCAACGTTTCGCTGGCGAATGCCGATGCCCAGCTTTCCGTGAGCAGCGCCCGCATGTTGTCTTACACGGCGGGAGCAATGCTGATTGTGGCGATATTGAGCTGGTTATTCGTGTGGCGAGTGGTGGGCGAGCCCATCAAGGCGCTCAAGAACGGCACGGAACATCTTTCCCAGGGAAATCTGGGCTATCAGATCGAGGTGCAATCCCATGACGAAGTGGGCGACCTGGCGCATTCCTTCAACGAAATGAGCGTGCAGTTGCGCGCGGCGAACGAAGAAATCGTCGACTGGACAAAGACGCTCGAAGATCGCGTCGAGCAGAAGACGAGGGAACTCAATCGCGCCCACGATCACTTGCTGCACTCGGAGAGAATGGCGTCCATCGGCAAGATGGCGGCCGTGGTGGCGCACGAAGTGAACAACCCGCTTTCTGGGATTCTCACTTACGCCAAGCTGATTCGGAAGTGGGTGGGATCGGGCCAAACCGAGCACGAAAAACATGAGGAGGCAATCGAATGTCTGGAACTGATTGCCGCGGAGAGCCGGCGTTGCGGCGACCTGATCAAGAACTTGCTCACGCTGTCGCGAACCGCGCCCATGAACGTGCAATCCACCGACGTACATGCAGTGATCGATCGTTGCCTGCTGTTGGTGCGGCATCAACTGGAGCTCGGCGGAGTCGAAGTTCAGCTGCACTATGCGAAAGACCTGCCGCGCGTGCCATGCGATCCGGCGCAGATCGAACAAGTGTTCCTGACATTAATCATGAATGCCAGGGACGCCATGCCCCGAGGTGGGAATCTCTGGATCGAGACCCGCGTGAGTAACGATGAGAGTGAAATCGAGATGCAGGTGCGCGACGACGGAGCGGGCATACGCCCCGAGGTCTTGCCGCATATCTTCGAACCTTTTCTGACGACGAAAGAGAGTGGGCACGGAGTGGGACTGGGCCTGGCGATCAGCCGCGGCATCGTGGAACGGCACAACGGGCGCATCGTGGTCCAATCGGAGCTGGGCCGGGGCACAACTTTCACCGTAACTCTGCCCAGTCAGGGTCCGTACGCTCCGCCGGCGGGCGTCAGCGCCGGGAATGCCGCGGCAAAACGAGGTGAGTGAAGTGAGCACACAGGGAAAACTGCTGATCGTGGACGACGAACTGAGCGTGCGCGATTCGCTCGGCAAATGGTTCCACGAAGAAGGCTACGAAGTCACCACGGTGGAAAACGCCAACGACGCGCTAACCCGGCTGGCGGAACAACGCTGGGATGCGGCCCTCGTGGATATCAAGATGCACGGCGTCGACGGGATTGAACTGCAGCGCCGCATGCATGAAATCGACCCCGAGCTCATCGTGATCATTATGACCGGCTATGCCTCGGTCGATACCGCGGTGGCGGCGCTGAAGAACGGCGCCTATGACTACGTGACCAAACCACTGGACCCGGACGAGATCGCACACATGGTGAAGAACGCGCTGGCGCATAAGCGGACGGCGCAGGAGAACGTTCTGTTGCGGGAGACGGTTGCCGAAGTCGCGCGTCCCGGGGACCTCGTTGGCCAGAGCGGCCCCATGCGCAAGGTTTTCGACGCCATTGAGACGGTTGGTCCCACGGACGCCACCGTGCTGGTCACGGGAGAGAGCGGCACGGGAAAGGAATTGGTGGCACGCGCGATCCACCACGCCAGCACGCGAAGATTTCATCCGCTGGTTGCTATTCACTGCGGCGCGCTGACGGAGACGCTTCTGGAAAGCGAACTATTCGGGCATGAAAAAGGAGCGTTCACCGGCGCGCAATATCGCAAGAAAGGCAAATTCGAAATTGCCGAGGGCGGAACGGTTTTTCTGGACGAGATCGGCGACATCTCCTTGAAGACGCAAACCGACCTGCTGCGGGTTTTGCAGGAACGCGAAATCACCCGCGTCGGCGGCAATCAAATCATCAAGGTGGACTTCCGCTGCGTCGCCGCCACCAACAAGGACCTGGAAAAATTGATCGAGGAAGGCAAGTTCCGTCCCGATCTGTTCTACCGGCTCAATGTTTTCCGCATCGAACTGCCGCCGCTGCGCGAGCGCCCGGAGGACATCCCGCTGCTGGTGAACCACTTCGTGCAGAAGTTTTCTCTGGCAATGAACAAACGCATGACCCGGGTTTCACCCGCGGCCATGAACCAGTTGCAGCAGCAGCCCTGGCTCGGCAACGTCCGCGAACTGGAAAATGCGGTAGAGCGCGCCATGGTGGTGGGACAGGAACCGGAGTTGCACGAACAGGATTTCATTTTCAAAGCGCAAAGCGTTTCTAACGGCTCGGGCTCGGGCAAGAAACTGGAGGAAATGGAGCGGGCCCACATTCTGCGGGTGGTGGAGGAATGCGGAGGCAATCAGAGCCGGGCCGCGGAGATCCTCGATATCGACCGGGTCACTCTCTATCACAAGCTGAAAAAGTACGGCTGGACTCGCAATCCCGTTGAGACGCGATAACACTAGTTCTCAGTTCCCAGTTCTCAGTTCTCAGTTTTTCGACTCGGCGCTGAGAACGGAGAACTGGGAACTGAGAACTGACCTGATGAAGCTGCTACAACTGTTGCCGATCGGGAATGTGGATGACGGGCTGATGAAGGATCTGCGTCCCGCCGTTGAAGAAACCTTCCGCGTTCCGTGTAAGGTGCTTCCGGTCCGGCTGGATCCAGAGTTCGCCTACCATGGAGAGCGGCAGCAGTACCACTCGTCCGAAATCCTGCATCGCATGCAAAGTTTGCTTAGCGAGGACTCCTGGCGAATGCTGGGGATTGCCTCGGTGGATCTCTACATCCCGATTCTTACTTTCGTTTTCGGCGAGGCGCAAATGGGCGGCCCCTGCGCCGTGATCTCATCGCACCGGCTGCGCCAGGAGCTCTACGGCTTTCCGCCCGACCCAAAACTGTTTCGGGAGCGCGTGATCAAGGAAGCGGTTCATGAACTGGGCCACACTCTGAACCTGACGCACTGCGAGGATTACCGCTGCGCCATGGCGCCCTCCCACGCCGTCGAGTGGATCGATCTCAAGGAAAGCACACTGTGCACCGCCTGCCGCGGCGTAGTAACACCGATGACGCAGGTCTCGTCGGCGCGAAACTTCTAAGATTTCTTCGTGCGGAAGAACAGTCCCGCATCGCCAGTTTCCAACTTCACCTATCCCCGTTAACGACATACTGCTTTTACATTATTGCGCGATAACTACCTATTGCTTTTGCACTATTGCGCGCAGGCCGCGGTTTTGTTACTTTGTGCGCTCTTGAGAATTAGAACTGGTCCGATAGATGGTTCTCCGAGCAGGCGGTTCGGCCCTCAGGGGCTAAAGCCCTCGTCTTTATTGGCCTTGAGCGGCACGGCTGAAGCCGTGCCCTACCCAAAGCCATTTTTGAGACCAGTTCTAATACAACAGAATCGCGGACACTAAGTTCGCCGCGAAACGATAGAGGGGGACATTTTGCGTAGTCGTCGGATCTATAACTCAGTACGAAAAGCGGTCTTGGCCGGATTGGCGATTGGACTCGTGGCGGCGGTCGCCAATGCTCAGCAGTTAGGAACGGCCGTGCTCGAGGGCACGGTCGTTGATCCGCAAGGAGCGGTGGTCAAGGGCGCGCCCGTAACCGCGCGCCAGAGTGCTACGGGAATAGAAAGAAGCACGGCCACGAATAACTCGGGCGTATTCGTGCTGAACGACCTGGCGCCTGGAGCTTATGAAATTCGGGTGCAAGCGCCGGGCTTTGCGGACTACGCCGCGTCGGTTTCCTTGGAAGTGGGACAACAGCAAACGCTGAAGGTCGCGCTTAGCGTTGAGGCAAAAAAGATTACGGTGAATGTCAGCGACCTCGGAACGGAGAGAGTGGACACCATCTCTTCGGTTGTGGACGGCGTGGTCAATGCGCACCAAGTCGATAACCTGCCGCTGAACGGTCGCAATTTCCTGGAGCTGGCATTGTTGATGCCGGGTAATACGATCGCTCCTAACTTTGATCCGACCAAGCAGAATACGGTCGTGATTTCGTCCGCCGGGCAACTGGGGCGCGGTGGCAACGTGAGCATTGACGGTATGGACGACAACGACGACGTTGTGGGCGGCATGCTGCTCAATGTTCCGGAAGATGCGGTGCAGGAATTTCAGGTCGCCACCAATCGCTTTTCCGCGGAACTCGGACGCTCCGGTTCCACGGTGGTGAATGTGGTAACCAAGTCAGGCACGAATTCCCTGCACGGATCGGCCTCCGTTTACGAACGAGACCAAAGCTTGCAGGCGCTGCCCGCGACCTTCAATCCATCGTCCACGGAAGGCGCTTTGCCTCCTTTTCGCAGGCAGCAGTATGCGGGCACGGTGGGCGGCCCGCTGGTCAAAGACAAAGCGTGGTGGTTTGCAGGGTTTGAATATCGCAATGAATTAGGCGGCTTGCAGGTCGCGACTCGCTATCCCAATGCCACGGGCGGAGGAGGAACGATCTCCGACAGCTTTGCGCCGGAGCCTTTGACCGATCCCATGGGCACGCTACGCGGCGATTGGAAGATTTCCGGCAAGGATACGCTTTCGCTGCACTACAACATCGAACGGCAGGACGCGACCGGCGTCACTCCCTTTCTTGCCGATCAGCCCATCGGTTCTGCGTCGGAGAGGCAGGACTCGAACAACCGCTTCCAGACATTCCAGGCTTCCTGGACCCGGGTGCTGAGCCCGACTCTGCTCAACCGGGCCAGCTATAGTTTCAACAACTTCCACAACGTGATTGATCCGGTGAATCCCGGCCCGGAGCTGGATTTTCCCAGCCTGGCCGACGGCGCTTCCTATGATTCGCCGCAGCTCACGTGGCAAAAGCGTTCGCAATGGGATGATGAAGTGGACTGGACGCGCGGCAAGCACAACGTACATTTTGGCGGAGAGTTCCAGCGCATTGGCGCGGCTTTCGATCTCGGAGTTTTCCGCAGCGGCGCGGTCGAGTTTGTTCAGGACTTTGCCAATCAGGACCGGAATGGCGACGGCGTGATCAACGATCAGGATCTACTGTTCGCGGTCGCTATTCGCAGCGGCACGCCCAACAAGGATCTCATCATTCCCGATGCCGACAATAATCACATTGCCGGCTACTTCCAGGACGATTGGCGGGTTCATCCTCAGCTCACGTTGAATCTTGGGCTGCGCTATGAGATTGATACGGATGTGAACGACGTTGGGCACTACGGTCAGATCAATCCCATTCTGCTGCCGTTTCTGCACGGCACGCGGCACAAGGATGGAAGCGATTGGGGCCCGCGCATTGGTTTCAACTGGGCGGCCAAGAGCGGGAAGTATAGTGTGCACGGCGGATATGGGATTTACTACGATCGGGTCACGCTTGAGATTGAATCGCTGGAGCGCGGACTCGACGGCCGCGCGCTGCCGATCAACGTGACGGTGGGAAACGCCAGCTTCCTGGATGCAAATGGAAATTTTTTGCCCGGCGCGCCCACTCTTTCCAATCCGTTTAGCGGTCCGATTATTCCGGGAGCGGGAGGCGCATCGGAAGGCATCAACCTGATTGACAACGATATTCGGAACCCGAGGGTGCAGCAATTCAATTTAGGCATCCAGACGGAGTTTGCCCGGAACTGGATTCTCAAAGTCGATGGGATTCACGACTTCGGCACGCGCTTCATTATTGGGGTACCTCTTGGGTCCGTGTACAACCCCGACTCCGGAGGTCCGGAGACCGTGACCGATTTGCAATCCACTGCGAGCACTCATTACGACGCGCTTTGGGTGACGGTGGACCATCGCTTCGCGCAACGCTTTCAATTTCATAGTGCGTATACTTTCTCGAAGGCAAGCGACTATGCGAACTATGACCAGATCCCGTTCGGCTATGCGCCGGTGGATCCCACAGATCTGCACCGGGAATATGGACCCGCGCCCAACGATCAAAGACAGCGCTTAGTGCTGCAGGGAACGGTGGATTTGCCTTGGGGCCTGCGGTTCTCTCCGCTTTGGACCTACGCGTCGGGAGTTCCGATGGATATTCTGTTGGGCGACGGCAGCGGCGATAGAGTTCCAGAGCTCGGGCGCAATGCCGGCGGACGTCAATTTCACACGGGAACGCAGTTGAACGCTTTCCTGACACAGCTCAACAACGCTGGGGACTTGAACGGGACGCTGGGCACCCCATTTCCCTTGGTTTCTCCGAACGCCCGCTTCGACGATACCTTCAATTCGTTCGATATGCGGCTCTCCAAAGATTTCCGCCTGAGCGAACGATTCAATCTGCAACTGATCGGCGAAGCCTTTAATCTGTTCAACAAAACCAACATCCTGGGGACGAGTAAGAACAATTACTCCGGGTTCTTCAACACGCTGGTGCCCGATGGCAACAATCCGAATTACTCCTCCGCCTTTGGCACTCCGGTCAGCCAAGCGGGCGGAGTGTTTGGTTCAGGAGGTCCGCGCGCCTTTCAATTGGCGGCCAAGGTGACGTTCTGAGCGGCACGATGTAAACGGAAGGACGGTCCAAACGCACACCTGCCGCCCACTGTCCCTGGCTTTTCAGCCCTGGATCCGGACGGCCGGTGTTCTTGCGCCCTCGGCGACGTGACTCGCATCGCTGCGAGTTTGACTTATGACAGGAAGAATTCTTTTGCCAGCGGCAGCCACTCCTGGTCGGGGATCTGGGCGGAGAGGTCGTTCACGGCTACTCCACCATCCTGGGCCAGCGCACCGGCCAGCGCCATCGGCATACGGCGCTGCAAGCGGCTTGCCGACTCTTCCGTCCACCAGCGGGCGAGTGCGCCACCGATTAAGTTTCGGAAGCTAGTCTTGGCGTCGGGCGCCTGCACCGTCACCAGCCAGCCTTCGCCGTAGGGATCGCTGAGCGCCAGCTTCGGATCATCCACCAGTGCCTGGTTGATATTCGACACCGTGCCTTCGATCGGCGAAACCATGTCAACGGCGCAGCCGTCGCGATAAAGGGTGCACATCTTCTGGCCCTGACGAATCCACTGGCCGCGTTGCGGCAGCGCGATGCGTTCTAGCTTGCCGGTCAGCTTAGAGGCAAAGTCATCCATGCCGACGCGCACTAGGGTGGGGCTCTCGCTCAAGGCCCAGGTGTGGCCGGGGTGATAGCGCAGGTTCTCTGGGACAGCGAAGCCGCCGACAAGAGCAGGCTGTAAGCGTGGCAGCGCTTCATGCTTTGCCGGGGCGACCTGCAACGCGGGTGCCATGGCGCGTCGGCTGCGGAAATGGTCAATCAGCAGGAAAGTCGCGAAGAAGAAGAGGACCAGTAAGACTGTCATAAGTCACCGTGGCTGGAGGGCCGTCGAGCGAGCCACTCAGCAGTCTTCTAAAAGCAATCGCCATGCCAGAACGAAGCGATTTGCGCGTGAGGAAGCCTGCAGGTGTCGATCTTCTTTGAAATGAGTCAGATAGACCGCAGGCAGGTCTGGTGGATCAAGGTCTCGCGATGAGATTGTCAACAGCCGTTTTGATGGAAATCGCAACAGTTTAATGCTCGTGTTTTCGATATTTAGACGTAAAGATCAAGAATGGCGATGTGGAATCAGCGACTTACGGCTCGACCGACCTATGATGAATGTCGCAACAGCAAAAATTGCAGAATGCAACAGTAAATATCCTATTCGCGCGCGTACTGCATCTGTAGCTTGGCATCGGCAGGGTTAGCGCCGGTGGTCAAGGCAGTGGCCCCGTACTCCAGCCCTTTTTCAAAGGCCTTCAGGTTGAGTTCCCGGAAGCTGGGCGGGACGGAATCGGCGACGGCTTTGCGGACGGCATCGGGCTCCAGCAGGTCGGTGATCGCGGTGAAGAAACCCACCATCACGGAATTCAGCACCATACGTTTTCCGAGTCCTTCGGCGATGCGGGTGGCGGGGATGCTGTAGACCTGGATTCCCTGTTTGAGATTGGAGACTCGCACCAGATCTTGCTCGACGATCATGATGCCGCCGTCTTTCAACTCGGAGCCGAAGCGCACATAGGCCTCTTGCGACATGACGACGAGGATGTCGGGCTGGGTGACGTAGGGGTACAGCACGGGCGAGTCGGAAAGGACAAGCTGCGCGCTGCAGGCGCCGCCGCGGGCTTCTGGACCGAAGTTCTGGGTCATGGTGGCAAACGCGCCTTGATAAATCGAGGCCGCTTTGCCGAGGACGATGGCTGAGAGAATCACTCCCTGGCCGCCAAAGCCGGCGAGACGAATTTCCGTTAGCCGCATACCATCTCCTGTTGTTCGACGAATTTCGCGCCTAGCGTATCGGCGTATTGCGCTCGCATCATCGTCTGATAGTCGGGGCGATCGCGGTCGACAAACTTGCCCACGACGATCTCGCCGGTCATGGTCAGGCCGACTTCGCTGGTGGGCGCGCCGTTCCGGACCTTGCTCTTCTCTTTGTAGAACTTCATGGCGTCGAGACCATCGCCCATCTTGTTGCGGCGCTGATAGAGCGTGGGACAGGGCGAGATCACCTCGATAAAGGAGAAGCCTTTCTTCTGGAAGGCCTCGCTGATGGAGCGTGACAGTTGCCGCACGTGAAAGGTGGTCCAGCGCGCGACGTAGACCGCGCCCGCGGCTTCGACCAGGTGCGGCAAATTGAACGACGGCTCGAACACGCCGTAGGGATTGGTGGAAGTGGTCGAGTGATCGGGCGTGGTGGGAGCGGTCTGGCCGCCGGTCATGGCATAGATCAGATTGTTCACGCAGATGACTTTCAAATCGATGTTGCGGCGCGCGGCGTGAATCAGATGATTGCCGCCGATGGCCGAAAGATCTCCGTCGCCGGAATAGACGACGACGTTCAGCTTGGGGTTGGCGAGTTTCAATCCGGTGGCGAAGGGAATGGCGCGGCCGTGCGTGGTATGGAACGAATCGAGTTTGACGTAGCCCGCCACGCGCCCGGTGCAGCCGATGCCGGAGACGAGCGCGAGGGATTGCAAATCGATTTTCGATTCGATGAGGGCGCGGGCGAAAGAATTCACGGTGGTGCCGATGCCGCATCCCGGACACCAGATCGAAGGCATGCGATCGCTGCGTAGAAAGGGCTCGACTGGGTTGAGAATATCGGTATTCAAGCTTTCGGTCATCGCGCGGCCTCCACAATTACCTTGAGGATGTCTACAGGGTTGTGAACTCCGCCGCCCGCGTGCGACACGGCGAATGTTTTGGCCTGGCCGGCGACAGCCCGCTCCACTTCTCGCACCATCTGGCCCAGATTGAGTTCGGGGACGACGAATGCTTTCACGTGCGTTGCGAGTTCGCGGATCTTTTTCTCGGGGAACGGCCAGGCGGTGATCAGGCGCAATTTGCCGACGCGCAGGCCCTGTTGACGAGCCACCTCGATGGCTCGTTGCGCTACTCGCGAAGTGATTCCGTAGGAAACGACCACGACATCGGCGCCGTCGAGTTGCTCTTCTTCGACCAGTGTAATGCGGTCGACAGCGTTGAGAATCTTGTCTTGCAGGCGGCGAACCAGCTTGTTTTGGACCTGCGGCGTCATGTTGGGATAGCCGCGTTCGTCGTGGGTCAAGCCGGTGACATGAAACTTGTAGCCGTCGCCGGCGTGCGCCATTTCCGGCACCAGGTCGCCGTTGGTTCCGTAGGGGAGATAATCCGCGACCGGCTTGTGGGTATGGCGGCGCGGCACGACTTCGATCTGGTCGGCGGGAGGAATCACTACTTTCTCGGTCATGTGGCCCACGACTTCGTCCATCATGAACATCACGGGCACGCGGAATTCTTCGGCCAGGTTAAAGGCTTTGATAGTGAGGTCGAAACACTCCTGCGGAGAATTGGGGCAGAGGGCGATGATCTCGTAGTCGCCATGCGATCCCCAGCGCGCCTGCATCATGTCGGCTTGCGCGGGGAGCGTCGGCAGGCCAGTGGATGGGCCTCCGCGCTGCACATCGACGAACACGCACGGCGTTTCGGTCATGGCCGCGTAGCCGATGTGCTCCATCATCAGAGAAAAGCCAGGGCCGGAGGTCACGGTAAAGGCCTTGGCTCCTCCCCAGACCGCGCCTTGCAGGGTGATGGAAGCGGCAAGCTCGTCTTCCATCTGGATGAACGTTCCGCCCACGGTGGGGGCACGCGAGGCGAAGCGCTCGACGATTTCGGTGGAAGGAGTGATGGGGTATCCGGCGGCGAAGCGGCTGCCGGCGGCCAGCGCGCCTTCGCAGCAGGCGTGGTCACCATCCATGAAGTGCACGCCGGTGAGGACGCCGCGCGGGTCGGCCTTCTGAAGAGCGGGCTTGTGATCGGCTTTCTGAGCATCGGCTCTCTGAAGATCGGCCTTCATTTGTCACCTCCGCCTGTGGGAGTCACCTTGGTTGCACAAATGGCGAAGTCGGGGCAGTACATGCCGCACAGGTCGCAACCACTGCACTTTTCCGGATGAACGACGTGCGGTGGATGGTAGCCCTTGGAATTGAAAGCCGAAGAGAGCGCAAGCACGTGTGTGGGACAGAACTCCACACAGAAGCCACAGGCTTTGCAGCGCTCAACGACGATGGAAACGCGTCCTTTTGCCATCGGATCTCCACGTTCGAGGTGGTAGAAGACTCCACGAAAGCTGCGGTAATTATGCGGCGTGGGGGTACGGCGGGGTGTGACGGTCGTCACGAATGTACGTGCGGATGCGCACGCCCGGGGTGACGGCGTCTTAGCTCGGGGATACAGTGAAGAGACAGTCTCATGGTGATGCGGGGCACACTCCATCGTGCCTTTGATCACAGCAATCGGGGAATGGCGGACTCAGAATGTGGGGTTCGCTGATGATTTGCGGCTGTTCAAAAAAAGGGGGCTGCCAAATGTTTGAAGCCGAAATTGAGATGGAAAAACGCTCGTCGATTCTGCCGTTATTACTCATGGTTTGCCTGTTAGTAGGTATCGTGGGCTTGGCGGGGTACCTGATCTACCAAGTCCGTGGGAAAGGGCCTCTGCAAGCGCAGGAGGCGAACGGGATCGTGACCGCGGCGCTCCAGGGATCGGGTCCGGCCACCATCCGCTTCCACACTGGTGTGGTGAAAACCGGGGACGATGGGAAACCAGATGTTAACTATCGATTGATGGAAAAGGCAGGGTTGGTTAAATTGGGCAAGCCGGCGAAGGGCAACTTTACGGTCTCGCTGACGCCGGATGGGGAACACATGCTGGATAGTGTTCCGGGGGTCAAGAAATCGCAAGAAGCGGATGGCACCTTCCTGTATAAGGCTCCACTGGCGCAACGGCAACTGGTAAGCATCGCCAGCGTAAATACGAACGGGGATAACGCGGTCATCGAATACAATTGGAAATGGGTGTCCAATCCATTGGGGGACGTATTTGACGCGGGCGGTCCGCTGGTGAAAAGCTTTGGGGTGTGGGAGCGTCAAAACCTGATCAATAAGTGCGGAGCCGACTTCTATCACGCGGACCCGACCAAGGCCACGTTGGCGGTCGCGCGAAACGGCAAGGGTTGGAAAATCTCCGCGGCTCATGCCTCGATGGAGTAGCGGGGGCGAAGCGGAAGGTAGCCCCGAAGACGGTTCTCGGTTCCCGATTGCGCTCAGAAATTCGTACAAGAAAGCATTGGGCCAAAAGGAGAAAACGCGATGTCCATGAAGAAACTGATGTTGACGTTCACCGCCCTGATCGTATGCGCCGGTATGGCCGCGGCGCAGGACCAACCAGCGAAGGTGATTAAGCATGTCACGGTCAAGTCCACGTCGCCAGTATCGGGCAAGGACATGTACACCGCGTACTGCGCCGTTTGCCATGGAACGGACGGCAAAGGCGGAGGTCCGGCCGCGAGTGCGCTGAAGATTCCTCCCGCCGACCTTACGCTGCTGAGCAAGAACAACGGAGGAAAATATCCGTCGTTGAAAGTCTCGGCCACGATCCGCGGCGAATCGGATCTTCCCGCGCACGGATCGAAAGACATGCCGGTATGGGGAGCGTTGTTTTGGAGTATGAGCGGCGGGCATGAGGGCGAGGTGCAGCAACGCACGGCGAACCTCTCCCGCTACATCGAATCTCTGCAAGCGAAGTAGTTGGCGGCAGAGCGAGAATTGATGCGGCTATTCGGCGACCCCCGTAGGCCCGGACGCGCTCGTCCGGGCCGAGCCGTGTGTGGCTTGCCCCAGAGTTGACTGACTCATATGGTCCGGCGGCTGGATGTCGCTGCGCCGCATTCACGAGTGCAGTTACAGCGGCTGCGCCACCCAAATCAATTGCAACACCGGCTTTTCCGCAGCCTGTAAAGCCGAACCTATTTGCCTGAAGAGGCTGCGGAAAAACTCTGCAAGGCCGCAAGAGGCTGCCCTCAGGCGCTAAAGCGCGGAAACATTTTCAACGACCTACGGCACGACTAAAGTCGTGCCCTTCCCAAAAAACCTGCGTGAATCAGAGTTTTTCCGCAAGCTGTGCAGGCGCGCGCCCATACGAAGCGCGTGTTTCGCCGCGGCCTGTAAAGGCATCCCTTTCCCTAGCGGTTAGGGCGAGTCCAGAGTTGCTGTGGTCACACGCAACTGCCGAGCTTACACTCGGCTTGGACCCTTCGACTGCGCTCAGGCAAGCTCGCGAGGGCGCCCGTCCCCACACGATCCGTCCTAATCCGCTAGCGCGACCGATTCTGCGATCGCTGGCGTTGCCGTGGCTGATTCGATCTCCCGCGCGTCCACCACCGCGATGGCAACCACGCTCACGATGTCCTCCACTTCAGCGCCGCGGGGCAGCAAATGTACGGGGCGCGTCATCCCCATGAGAATGGGGCCGAGCGTCTCGCAGTTTCCGATCGTTGCCAGCAACTTGCAGGCAATGTTGGCCGAGGCCAGGTCGGGAAAGATCAGCACGTTGGCGCCGCCCTGCAGCGAACTGAAGGGATAGGACTGCTCCAGGACTTCGGGAGAGACGGCGGCATCGGCCATGATTTCTCCATCCACGATCAGAGTTGGATCGGCTTTGTGGAGCAACTCCACTGCCTTTCGGATCTTGTCGCAGAGCGGATGCCTGGTGCTGCCAAAGCTGGAGAAGGAGAGCAGGGCGACGCGCGGCACAACATCAAAGCGGCGCGCCTCCTGCGCGGCACACAAGGCGATTTCCACCAGGTCTTCCGCGGTGGGATCGACATTGACGCTGGTGTCGGCGAGGAAGTACAACTCCCCGCTGCGGGTAATCATGGGATAACAGCCGGCGACCTTGTGCAGGCCCTCGCGCATGCGGACGATCTGCAAGGCGGGGCGAATAGTGTCGGGAAAATGCTGGGTCACGCCGGAAACTAGAGCATCGGCATCTCCCATATTCACCATCATCGACGCGAAGACGTTGCGATCGTCGATTAGGACGCGGGCCTCGGCGAGGGTTACGCCACGACGCTGGCGCAGGCGGAACAGCTCCTGGATGTAGGGTTCGCGAAGCGGCGATACCGCGGGATCGACGATCTTCGCTTGTTTCAGATTCAATCCCAGCCCAGCGACTTTGGCATGAATGGTGGCGGGGTTGCCGAGCAGGATGGGAGTGGCGATCCTTTCTTCCAATATCGAGTGGCAGGCGCGCAGGATTTTTTCATTGTCGCCTTCGGGAAAGACGACGTGTTTGGGTTTGGCCTGGGCTTTGTGAATCATCATGCGCGAGATCTCATGGGCTTTACCCAGATGGCGCTCGAGCTGATCGCGGTATGCAGGAATGTCGACCGCCTGCTGCGCCACTCCGGTGTCCATCGCTGCCTGGGCCACGGCGGAGGATTCCCACACCAGCACTCGTGGATCAAACGGCTTGGGGATCAGGTAGTCGGGTCCGAAAGTCAGCCGCTCGACCCCGTAGGCGCGACACACCGAGTCCGGCACATCTTCCTTGGCCAGGTTCGCCAAGGCGCGGGTGGCCGCAAGCTTCATCTCTTCGTTGATTACCGTGGCGCGCACATCCAACGCCCCGCGGAAAATGAAGGGGAACCCCAACACATTGTTCACCTGGTTGGGAAAGTCGGAACGCCCGGTAGCGATGATAATGTCATTGCGAGTCGCCTTCGCCTCCTCGTAGGTTATCTCTGGATCCGGGTTGGCCATAGCGAAGACCATGGGACTGGCCGCCATGGAACGTACCATGTCCGCCGTGATGGCGCCTTTGGCGGAGAGGCCGAGAAAAACATCGGCGTTCTGCATGGCCTCCGCTAGAGTGCGCAGGCTGGTATTGGTGGCAAAACGCTCTTTGTAGGGATTCATGCCGGCGGTGCGGCCTTTATAGATCACTCCCTTGGTGTCGCACAGAATGACGTTCTCGCGCTGGACTCCCAGGCGGACGTAGTGCTCAGCGCAAGCAACGCCCGCAGCCCCAGCGCCGTTCACCACGACACGGATCTTGCCGATGTCCTTGCCAACCACTTCCAGGCCATTGAGCAGAGCTGCACCGGAGATGATGGCAGTGCCATGCTGGTCATCGTGAAAGACCGGAATCTTCATCGTCTTCTTTAAGGTTTCTTCGATGTAGAAACACTCCGGGGCCTTGATGTCCTCCAAGTTGATGGCGCCGAAGGTGAGCTCCAGCAACTGGCAGACCTTGATGACTTCTTCCGGATCGTGACTGTTGATTTCAATGTCGAAGACATCCACGTCGGCGAAGCGTTTGAACAGGACCGCCTTGCCTTCCATGACCGGCTTGGCGGCGAGGGCGCCGATGTCGCCCAGACCGAGAACCGCAGTCCCATTGGTCACGACGGCGACCAGGTTGCCGCGGGCAGTGTACTTGTAGGCATCGCGCGGATTCTTTTCGATCTCAAGACAGGGATCGGCCACTCCGGGGGTGTAGGCCAGACTCAGATCGCGCTGAGTGCGGCAAGGTTTGGTGGGAGTGATTTCAATCTTGCCTGGGCGTGCGCCAAAGTGGTAGTCGAGAGCTTGCTGTTTCGTAACCGTCATATGTGCTCCTCGGTAATTTCCAGCAGCCTGCGGAAAAAGTCGATATTTGATGCCTAGCCCCTAATTAAGGGGCGCCTGATTTCGGAGAACATACGGCATGGCGAAAGTGATGCCGTGATACGAAAACCAAGTTGTTCAGCAGCGTGACAGCGGCCTGATGCTTCGCGACCATCGAGATGATTAACCCACACTGCTTCGCCCTGTGCCCGGGCTTGACGAACATGGGCACACTATGGCTCTTTCCCCGCCAAGTGCGCTGTGATGCCGCTCACGCGATGTAGTGAGGGGTTGGTCGTCAGCGTAACCCATCGGCCTAACATTGGGAAAGCGATGGGCTCTAAGATAAGGCTTGAACCTCACCGCGGCGGGGATGGGCGGCGATAGGGCCCAATCGAAATCCTGTGGTGGGCCTGCGATTGATCGCCCCAGTGCATCCCGGCCAACGGACAAGAGGTAAGGGAGTGGCATGTGAGGAGCATCACAATAGCATGTGTCTGGCAACACAGCCAAGCGTTTCATCCCGACGGAAACTGACCTCAGACGAGGACTGGCTACTTGGACTGCGCAAGACGCGACCCAGGCAAGCGAGCCGGGCCCGAGGTCTTGCCAGGAGGCTGGTTCATGCTCTCGCCCTACGGAATGGAGATTGTAGAAAGCTGCATTACATGCAAGCTGCGCACGGATCGTATCTTCTGCGATCTGCCGGACACCGCGCTGCAGGCCTTTGAAGAGATCAAGTACGCGACCGCATATCCGCAGGGCGCGGTGTTGTTTGTCGAAGGACAAATGCCGCGCGGAATTTTTGTGCTCTGCAAAGGCAGCGTCAAGATGTCCATTAACTCTCCCAATGGCCGAACGGTGATTGTGAAACTGGCCGAGCCGGGAGAAGTGCTGGGATTGAGTGCCACGATCTCCGGCAAACCTTACGAGGTGACGGCGGAGACGATCGATCCCACCCAGGTCAATTTCGTCAAGCGCGACGACTTTCTGCGCTTTCTCAAGGACGATGTGGAGGCCTGCTTCAAGGTGGCCGAGCAGTTGAGCGAGAAGTATCACAGCGCCTGCAAGGAAGCGGGTTCGCTCGGGCTGTCGCACTCCGCCGCCGAGAAACTGGCTAAGTTGCTTTTGGAATGGAGTTCGAAGAACGGCGAAGGCACGAAATCGGAGCCTCGGCTGAAGCTTCGACTCACCCACGAGGAAATCGCGCAGATGATCGGAACTTCGCGGGAGACGGTTACACGGTTGTTTGCCGATATGAGGAAGCGCCAGATCGTGCAGTCGAAAGGCTCGACGCTGGTGATTCGCAACACAGGGGCGCTGCGCGAACTCGCCAACCACAATAATTAGCTGAGCTTGTGGCGAAACTCCACTTGCCGCCCTCAGCGCCTGAACAGGCTGCGGAAAAAGTCAGCAAGGCCGCATCGAGCTCACCTCAGGCGCTAAAGCGCGACAGGCTCTAAACGACTTACGGCACGACTAAAGTCGTGCCCTTCCCAAAACCTCCGAAAATGAGAGCGGTTCAGCGGGCTAAGACGGGGCAAGCCCCGTCTCTACACGAGTTTTTCCGCACGCTGCGAAGACGTGCCCTGACGCGAAGCGCTGTTGATCGCGTCGAAGTCGCCCCGAGGTTCCACATTCAGGAAGACTTAATTTTTCGTGACTAAGATCACAATTTCCGGTGATGACAGTCACCGCCGAGCGTTTAGTTCTCTCTTATTGTTGCGCGTGGGGTAGGGTGACAGAGCCCCGGTTCCTGTAGGGAGGGAAACCGCAGATGGCTTCGGCAAACGGCGACGGGCAGCATTCGAATTCAGTACATCCAAGCAAGCCGCGATTGATTTTCTGGGAGTTGACGAAAGGGTGCAATCTCCGCTGTATCCACTGCCGCGCCAGCGCCACCGAGCTGAGCGCGCCTACGGACCTCTCCACTAAGGCAGCGCGCGACATCATCGATCAGATTGCGGCCGTTTCTACTCCCATCCTGGTGTTGAGCGGTGGTGAACCGCTTTTCCGTTCGGATATTTTTCAGTTGGCACGTTATGGCACGGACAAGGGGCTGCGGGTTGCGCTGGCCACGAACGGCACGCTGGTGACCAAGCACGTCGCGCGCATGATCGTCGATAGCGGAGTGCAGCGCGTTGCCATTAGCTTGGACGGCGCGGATGCGCTTACCCACGATAGTTTCCGCGGCATTCCCGGCGCGTTCGATGCCGCGATTGCCGGGTTTCGCAACCTTAAGAATCTGGGCATGTCGGTGCAGATCAATACCACCATCGCCCGCCACAACGCTCATCAGCTTCCGCAGGTGCTCGAACTGGCGAAGTCGCTGGGCGCGGATGCGCTGCACACCTTCCTGCTGGTGCCGGTAGGTTGCGGAGTGGATATCGCCGCCGAACAGATGGTTCCGCCGGAAGAGTACGAGCGGATGCTGAACTGGTTCTACGATCGCTCGCTCGAAGGCGGCATCGAAATGAAGGCGACCTGCGCGCCCCATTACTTCCGCGTGGTTCGTCAGCGGCGCGTTGCGGAACACCGTTCCGAAGCGGCCGCTCACGCCGCAAAGACTGTAAATGAAGCGGCGCCATCTTCGCCCGGTATTGGCGCGACGGAGATGGTAATGCCCGGATCGACTGGCATCGAACTGAAGGCTCGCGGACATGGGCAGCCAGTGGGACACCCGGGAAGTCATCCTTCCGACATGAACGCCATGACCAAGGGATGTCTGGCGGGAACCGCAGTATGTTTCATCTCGCATCAGGGCGAGGTCTTTCCTTGTGGATATCTGCCGGCGCTGGCAGGAGATCTGAGAAAGCAGGCGTTCGCCGACATCTGGGAGAACTCGGTGGTGTTCAATCAACTGCGCGACACCAACAACCTGCAGGGCAAATGCGGCTGCTGCGAGTTTCGCAACATTTGCATGGGTTGCCGCGCGCGGGCTTATGCGGCCACCGGGAACTATCTCGATGAAGAGCCGTTCTGCGTTTACCAACCGCAGGCGAAAGGTCTGAAGAAGGAGACGGATATAACGCCGGTGGAAGTCGCACACTAAAGGCGCCTTGGGCTTTTAGCTGTGGGCTTTTAGCTAATGCTCAAAGGCTAAGAGCTAAAAGCGGTTTTCTCTTCTGCTTGGGTGTCTCCGTGGTGAAGGAGCCGTAGGGGCCAAAAGACACGAATCCAGCGTGATATCCCGCAATTCAGTCTCATAACTCGCAGTTCCCTGCTCCTCTTAATTGCACTAACTCACTGAAAATAATACGGATTGCTGTGCGGGCGCGATGGCACGCCAGGTGCTTTTCCTATGGGTGATCTCCAAGGAGATACACACGTGGAACCCGCTCTCATGGTGGTTGGCCTGAACTACCGCACAGCCCCAGTGGCCGTACGGGAGCGTTTCTGGATCGGCGAAAACCGGCGCTACGAAGCTTTGGTGCAGTTGTCGCGGGCGGAAGGCATCGAAGAAGTCATCGTCATAGCCACCTGCAACCGAACTGAGTTCTGGCTGTGGGCGACCGACGTCACCCTGGCCGCCAACTCCGTCATGCGGCTGCTGGGCGCCGAATACGGTCTCAAGCTGTGCGAGTGGAAGCATTTCTACCGCCTGCTGGATGAAGCAGCGCTTCTGCATATCTTCCGGGTCGCATCCCGGCTCGACTCCATGGTGGTCGGCGAGCCCCAGGTGGTTGCTCAGGTAAAGGAGGCTTGGAAGCAGGCGCAGAAGGTGGGGACGACAGGCCGGTTTCTCGACGCTGTATTGCAGAAGGCGCTCACCGTCTCAGAGCGCGTGCGCAGCGAAACGGCCATTGGTAACGCGGCGGTTTCGATTCCTTACGCTGCCGTGGAAGTTGCGCGCCAGATTTTCGGAACCCTGGAAAACAAGAAAGTGCTGCTGCTGGGCGCGGGCCAGATGAGTGAGCTCTCGGCCCGAGAGTTACTCAAACAGGGCGCGGGTTCGGTTTCCGTGGGTGTCGTCAATCGCACCCTCGAGCACGCGGTGGAACTGGCGGCGAAATTGGGTGGACTTGCCATCCCGTTTGAGGAGCGCTGGCAACCCATGGCGGAAGCCGACATCATCATTAGCTCAACTTCTTGCCCGCACACGATCCTCAGCCGCGAAGAGGTCGAGTTCATGGTTCGCGGGCGCACCGACAACGACCGGCCCCTGGTGATCGCCGATATCGCCATGCCCCGCGACGTAGATCCCGCGGTGCGCAACGTCAAGGGCGTTTTCCTTTATGACCTTGACGACCTGGAAAACGTGCCGGACGGCAATGCGGGCGAGCGTGACCTTGCTGCCGCGGCCGCGCAGAAGATTCTGTACGCCGAGGCACAGGGATTCCGTGGCAAGCTGATGGCGGAGCGCGTGGTTCCGACCATCGTCGCACTGCGCCTGCGGTTGGATGAGATTTGCCGGCAAGAACTGGATTCCTTCCGGCTAGAGAACGGACCCTTCTCCAAGGACCAGGACGAAATGTTAAACGCCATGATGTCGCGGATGACGCAGCGGATCGCAGGCTCGCTGGCCCGCGAACTCAAAGGGCTTCCCGAGAAGATGGACCAGGAACAGATGACAGTTGCGTTGCGGCGGCTGTTCCACCTGCAAGCCGCCGAGCAGCCGAGTGCCGGCACCAGACTCTGAAAAGCGATAGGGAGTTTCCAACCTGCGGGTGGGCGAGGATCCGGGCACGATCTTGCCCTCGGCCCCATCCGCGCTACGAATCAGCAGAAGAGGCGTAAGACGGACCTATTGAGGGAAGTTCATGCGGCGTAGAAGATCCTGGAAGCGAGGATCGGAGCGCAGGGGGTCGACCTGTGGACCCACTTCGAGCTCTACCAGTCTCCTGTCGTGTTCTTCATAGGCCTGTTCCAACCGTGCAAACGCTTGTTCCTTCTCGCCGAGACTCGTATAGATCAGGGCGAGCTCATAGCGCGAGACGTAGCTTTGCTGGGCTCGCTTTGTCAACTGCTCAAGCATTTTCCGCGCCTGTTCTCGCTTGCCCGCTGCCGCATAAGCGCGGCCCAGTCCCGCCAGGCACCTCACCTGCCCTCCGGACAAATCCACGGCTTTCTGGAACTCTGCGATGGCTTGTTCATACATTCCGTTCTGCAGATAAGCGTTGCCGAGGTAATCGTGCGCCTGAACGAAGTTAGGGTCCATTTCCAGGGTCTTACGATATTGTTCGATGGCTGAGTCGTAGTGCCGCGAGTAGAGAAGCACCGTTCCCACACTCGTGTTGATGGCGAGCGAAAGTGGGTCCAAGCTCCGAGCCCTTTCGACCTCCGCCGTCGCCTGGTTGCGCCGCCCCAGGAACAACAGCCACAGTGCGTACCAGTGATGAGCCGTGGCATCTCCGGGGTTGAGCTCGATGGCGCGCTTAAATTCTCGCTCCGCACCTGCCACATCGTAATCGTAATAGCCACTGATAAAGGCGAGAGGGGTATGAGCTTCGGCCAGCATGTCATCTATTTCAAGAGCCTTCGCTGCGGCTGCTCTTGCCTTTGGAATTACGTCGCGCGGGCGCGCATCACCAAAGTCTGGGAGCAGCACGTAGGAATTGGCCAGTCCCACGTAGGCAAGAGCGTAGTCCGGATCGATCTCAATCGCGTGCTGAAAGTACTCGATACCCTTGGTTATGTCTTGCCCTGTTCTCTTGCTCCAGTAGAAGCGGCCTTTGAGGTAAGCCTCGTAGGCTTCGGGGTTGACACGACGGGTCACCTTGAGCCGCTCGTCCTCCTGCGGCGTGAGCTGGACCCTGATCTCGCCGGCGATCGCCTGCACGACCTCCGACTGCAGCGCCAGCACGTCGGTTATGTCTCGCTCATAGTTGCGCGCCCACAGATGCCGGTCCTCGCGTGCGTCGATGAGCTGAGCCGTAATCCTCACCCGGCTTCCAGAGCGCATCACCGAGGCCTCGACAATTCCGTCTACCGCTAATTCCCTTGCGATCTGCGGCAGGGTCTCGCTCGTGCCCTTGTAGTGCATGATTGAGGTGCGCGAGATGACCTTGACGGCCTTGATTTGGGCAAGGCCGGCGATCAAGGCGTCTGTCATGCCGTCCGCGAAGAACTCTTGGCCGGGATCACCGGAGAAATTCTTCACGGGAAGCACCGCCAACGATTTGATGGGTCGCACGCCAGTTCCACCAAGCACGCGCTCGCGCCAGTTGCCGATGTTGAAAGCGATCAGCGCTACGATGACCGCTGCCAGGACGCCCAGGCCGAGCCCAACCGACTTCGCGGATCGCCAGCGGGCGCGCTTCGCCGCAGGCTGCAGTCCGCTCAACATTCCCGTTTGCAGTCGGCGCAAGTCAATGGCCAGTTCCTTCGCCGACTGGTAGCGGTTCTCGGGTTCTTTCTCCAAAGCCTTGCCGATGATCCTCGCCAGTTCCGGAGGCACTCTGGGATTCAGCATGACGGGTGGCACAGGCGAATTGCGCAGGATGGCACCGATCAGTTGCGAGCTCTCCACCTCGGCAAATGGTCGTTGCCCCGTAGCCATCTCGTACAGCACCGATCCGGCAGCATGAATGTCGGTGCGCGCGTCTACCTCTCCGCCAAGCAACTGCTCCGGCGCCATGTAGGGCAGCGTCCCGGCCATGGCTTGCGTCTCGCTCACACTCTCGGTCACGGCGCTCGCCATTGCGGGAGGCCGCAGCTTTGCCAGCCCGAAGTCTAGAATCTTCAGCCGTCCGTCGCTCGTTACCCGTAAGTTGCCGGGCTTGAGATCACGATGAACCACTCCGTGGTCATGCGCCGCGGCCAAGCCTTCCGCGAGTTGCACGGCCAGACGCAAGGCTTCCTTCTCCGGCAGAGGTCGACCAGCCACCTTCTCGCTCAGTGTGATTCCGGAGATGTACTCCATCACCAGGAAATCCACACCTTGCTGCGTGTCAAAGTCGTGGATGGTGGCGATATTGGGATGATTGAGTTGCGAGAGAATCAGAGCCTCTTTGTGGAAACGCTTGCGGGCTGATTGGTCGATGAGCGTACCGGGCGGAAGGACTTTGATGGCGACATCCCGAGCGAGGTGCTCGTCGCGGGCGCGATAAACTTCTCCCATGCCGCCAGCGCCGATCTTCTCGATGACGCGGTAGCGGCCCAGTTCACTGCCGACGAGGGAATCCTGGTCTGACGCTCGGCTAACCATAGGGAAGAAGTTCCTTCGCCTTATCCTAACCGAGCATTCTAGGCCGATGGCGCAAAGGAATCGACAAGAAACCGGTAGATTCCGCGCGAGTGACGGGCAACTCTGACGTAACGCGATTAGGTAAGGTTGGCCGACCACTCACCCAGAACCTGATCTTCGCGCTTGCCAGAACCTCATGTGCGCAGGTACCGTAGATCGGGTCGCGCTAGTCTCCGACGGAGGATCGGATGCGTTTTCACAGACGGCAACTCCTACGAATCCTCTCCTTTGCTTTTGGGTCGAGCTTCATCTTGAGCCGGGACCGACTAGGCATAGCGGCGCAAACGGGCACACAGCCAACGACCTCTCCTCCCGCTGCGGGGGCAGTTGTTAAGAATGGGGTCGCTAAAGGAGCGGAAATGGAAAAAGTGACGGGAATCGGAGGGCTATTCTTCCGAGCGCACGATCCGAAAGCGTTGGCGAGTTGGTACCAGCAGCACCTGGGAGTTTCGCTCACACCATCGAGCGAAGGGGATCCCGTTTGGGAGCAAGAGGCAGGCCCCACGGCTTTCACTCCTTTTCCTGAGACGACCAAATATTTTGGAGATGCCAACAAGGTCTGGATGGTGAACTTTCGAGTCCGGGATCTCGACAAGATGGCAGCCCAGCTACGAACTGCAGGGATAGAGATTAAGGTTGACCCGCAATCTTATCCCAACGTCGGACGGTTTGCCCGACTGCATGACCCTGAGGGAAATCCGATCGAATTGTGGCAACCTGCATAACCAAACGCTCCACGCCAGGTTACTAAGCAGTTCAGGACTGTTTCTGGATGACGGGCCGCAATGAACACACCCGTTAGCTTGCGTCGCAGAACGTCGCGGCTGATATCCAGCAGTTTGGCCGGGGCGCACCCACTTCCGAAAAATGGCACCCGACCTTCTTCAGCACAAACCGCCGGGCCGCGGATATCCGCTGGATGAGATGTGCCGGCACTCAAGGGGCTTCCCGAGAAGCTGGATCAAGAACAGATGATGGTTGCATTGCGGCGGCTATTCCACCTGCAAAGCGCCGAACCGGCGAGGGCCGGCAGTAAGTCGGCGGAGCCAAGCGCTATATCCAAAAAATCTATTGGTTCCACTCACACATTTCATAGCAATTCTTTACGACTTTCTTATGTATTCCACTCTACATTCTGCGGAGAGCAGTTGAGAAGGCGCGGCTGAGATAGTGACTTAATTCAAGGCACGACGAGTGGGGGGTCGACAGGAGTATCTATTTTTGGGGTAACTGTCTGTCCCGGCCTATAGTCTCGCGACGCAAGCCGAATGATGCGTCGGACTAAGCGCGAGGCTCATGTTGAGGTGCGCTCTGACAAGTTACTGCCGAAGGCCGTCAGTTCGACAAAGCGAGGCAGCAAGCCCGCTCTGCTCGCCGGAGGTATTACATGCCAAGAGCGTATCTGCCCATAACATGGTTGCTGGCTTGCGTAGCTCTTCTTTCCGCCGCCGAAGGCCAATCCACCTTCGGAAGCATTCGGGGTACGGTACAGGATGCTTCTGGCGCTGTAATGCCTGATGCTCTGGTAACGGTTCATTCCCTGGATGAGAGTTCTGACCGGCAAGTCACGACTGACACCGCCGGCAATTTTGTCGTCGAGAATCTGAAAGCTGGTCACTACAAATTGACGGTGCATCACGATGGACTGTCAGACGCAGTCGTCGATTCGGCCACGCTTGAGGCGCGACAGGACCTCCGCATTCCAATCACACTCAAGATTGCGGCGGTGTCCAGTGTTGTGGACGTGAGTGACCTCGCCGAACAAGTCAATACCGAGAACGGAACCATCAGCAACGCCGTGATCAACCAGGATCTCAGCCAGATGCCCCTAAACTCCAGGGCGGTTTCTACCAGTCCGCTGGCGGGTTTGGCTCTCTCCGCGAGCGTGGTTCAGGACAGCCAGGGGAATATCGCGGTAGGCGGAGCTCCAGCGGCGCAAGTGGGCTTTTCCGTGGATGGCATCTCGACGGCTAACGTACGGCAGAACGGCGCTCTCAAGGATGCCTATCCGTCTTCGGAAGGAATTTCGGAGATGAGAGTCACAGCGTTCAACAACAATGCCGAATTCGCGCAGGTCGGCGACGTGACCTTCACCACCAAGAGCGGGACAAATCAATGGCACGGAAGCGCTTTCGAGTATTTTCAGGATAGCGTTCTGGATGCCACGATTTACAACTTCCCGGAGAAAGCGCCGAAACGCTTCAACACTTTCGGTGGCAGCCTGGGCGGCCCCTTTATTCTTCCGAAGCTGGGTGCGCTGAAAAACAGAACCTTCTTCTACTTCGACTATGAAGGAAACCGGAAGTCCACATCCGCGCCCGAGCTGCTTCTGGTTCCGACCCAGGCGATGCAATCAGGAAACTTGCAAGCCCTAGTCACCGCGCAGGGAGCGGGGTCAGTGATGAACCCCTTCACGGGGTCGCCTTTCCCGAACAATACCATCCCAGCGTGTGTTAGCGGGAGCGGTGGAGGTTGCCTTAACCCCGTGGCAATAGCGGCACTGAACTATTATCCCCTGCCAAACGTGAGCGGTCCTAACTATTATCCCGAGCCGGGCGTGGCCGGTCCTTCCTATAACTACCAGACTTTGGTGCCGATTCCTTCGAGTTCGAATGGTTGGGATCTTCGTGTCGATCAGAACATCACGTCGAAACAGTCGGTCTATGCCCGCTATAGCTGGAAGAATCTTCTGACCAGTGAAGGCGCGAGCGGGCTGCTGGCGAACCAATTCCTGCCGAACATACAGGCGCACGATCAGAATCGCAGCTTCCTGATCTCCTATAACTATGCGATTCGTTCCAACTTGCTCAATGAATTGCGGTTCGGATTTACTCACTTCACGGAGAACGATGCCTTCCCGATTCAGGGAAGCACCGCGATTTCCCAGTTGGGACTGCAGGGTATCAACATCAGCGCCCATCCCACCGGCGATGCCTTTCCGACGTTCGCTTTCAGCGACGGTACATTCTCCAACATTGGGCAGGACCGGACCGGGACTACGATTTCGAACACAACCGAGATCACGGACAATCTCACACGCATAATGAGCAAGCACACTGTCCGGGTCGGCGTGGATGCGCGCCGGGTGCGTTACAACGCGCTTATGTTCTTCCAACCCTCCGACGATTATGGCGATTTCACTTTCAACCCCGGCACGTTTACAAACTACTCTTTCGGAGATTTCCTGTTAGGCCTGCCGACGCAATCGTTTTTCGCGATCACTAGCCCTCAGATCAACGCACTGTCGACGCAGTGGGGCATCTACGGTCAGGACCAATGGCAGTTGAACAGCCATCTGACCCTCAATTTCGGGTTGCGCTGGGAATTGCTTCCGCCGTTTGATGAAACCGAAGGCGACCTGGGGAGTTTCGACCCCCGGACCAACAGCGCGCTGGTTCCGGATCGGCTCCTGAAATCGGCGACGGTAACCAATAATCCAGCTCTGCAAGCCGTCTACACCGGATTTCTTGAATCGTTCAACGCGTGTTCGCTGCCCAATAGAAACATGGCGCTGCCGTGTTCCAACGTTACAACGGCCAGCCAGGCCCATGTGACGCAAGGTTTGAGGGCGCTGTACAAGCGCGATTTCGATCCCCGCATCAGCCTGGCATACCGGCCATTCAACAACAGCAACACGGTGATTCGCGCGGGCTTCGGTATCTTCACCGTAACCACACTGGGCCCCATGTCGTTCAACAATGCGGGTAACCCGACCTCCAATCTGCTCACCAATGTGAATGCGGTTTACAATGGCGCCGGCGCCCTGCAAGCGCCGCTGTACCAGTTTCCGCAGACGGCCCCGGGTTCGCAGAGCGTGGTGCTGGGCGGAGGCAGCTTAGAGCAGGCCAATGATCCGCATTTCCGCGACCCGCAGGCGGCTCAATGGAACCTCACGGTGGAGCGTCAGCTCACATCCAACACCGTGCTGCGAGTGAGCTACGTGGGGATGTCCACATACCGTCTGCCCGTCACCATAGACCTGAACCAGATTCCCGCGAGCACGACTCCATACAATGTACCGGCGGGAATGTTTGTCGATCCGCGAGCTCCCTATCAGAACTGGCTCCTGTTGATGTCCTCCGAGAACATGGGGAACGCCAGCTATCAGGCAGGGCAGGTCGAAGTGGCTCATAGGCTGTCACACGGGCTCTCATACCAGGGTAACTACACCTTTGCGAAAAATATTAGCGATGCGCAGGGAAGCGATGCACCGACGGTTTTCGCCAGTGAGGAGGCCTATGCCGTCGAGATTGCCAACCGTTTCAATCTGCGGTCCGACCGCGGCAATGTAGCGGCAACGCCGCGCCAGCGTCTCTTGCTGACTGGCGTCTACCAACTGCCGTTGGGCGCGGGGCGTCTTTGGAACAAGCCCGGCTACTTAAATGCCGTGCTGGGAGGCTGGGACTTGAGCACGGTCACGACGATACAGACGGGTCAGTGGCTGACGCCGAGTATCAGTCCGGTCTACGATCAATCCAACACGGATATGGTGGTGCGATCCGGCGGTGGGGCGATTGCCCGTCCGGACTGCGTCGGAAATCCCACTACAGGTCAGAGTAGACAGGCTTTCTACAACATCAACGCTTTCGCGGCGACGCCCGCCGGGGCGGGACGATTTGGCAATTGTGGTGTGGGCATCATGGAGGGGCCAAACTTCATCGGCGTCAATTCGGGACTGGCGAAGAACATCAGCATCGGCGAGCGCTACCGGCTGCGGTTCGAAGCGACGTTTACCAACGCCCTTAACCACTTGAATTTCGCGCCGCCCCAGACGAACATCAGCAATCCTCAGTTTGGCGCACTGACTTCGGTGTTGTCGCAAGGCTCGGGCGGCAACCGAACCGGACAGTTGGCCCTCAGGCTCGACTTTTAGGACGGGTGCGTCGCGGCTGATGTCGAGCAGCTTGGCGGCGTGGGTCTGGTTGCCGTTGGCTTGGCGCATGGCGAGCTCGACCATGGAGTGCTCCAGTTCTTCGAGCGAGGTTCCGCCTTCGGGGATTCGGCAAGTGCCAGCAGCAAGTCGGCGCAGCGGTCGTTTGAGATCACACGGAATGTGATGAAGAGCGTAGGGCGATCAAACCGGAGGTTGCCCCGATAGCGAAAGCGGGCTCGGTGCAGGGCCTAGTTGGATGCACTCTATTTCGGTGCCCGACTCCTGGACAAAACCGGAAACTGAGACTCAATGCAGTCAACCGAAGCGCGTCCCTCGTCACTTACACGAATCGCCTCCGCGTGGCGGCGCTTGCCATCCGAAAAGCGGAACCATCAACGCTTACTCACAATTTGACCCACCACTCCGGTATGCCGCAAGCACGGCTACAGCGTATTCAGGTCCCGAACAGGCAACCCGGATATGTCTGGTTGACGTCTGACCCATCGAATGCGAGAATCCCCGTCCATGAAATCCGTGCCGTTGTTGGTGGCAGTTTTTTGCGTGGCTACTGCTGGATCGCTCTTGTCGCAAGTTCTCGATGGCCTGTCTCCCGTGGCGCCCAGACCCGACGGCTTTGTTTTCTGTTCCGACCACGACCATGGGCAGCCGGTGCCACTCTATGGCAGATGCGGGAAGCGCCAGATTGGCAGTCTGAATTGCGGGGAAAAGGTGACGGTGGTCGCTCGTAACGGTGACGTGCTTAGAATAATATCGGCCTCCGAGAGAGCCCCGCGCTTTGTGGACGCGTCGGCGATTTCGCGGCAGCCGGACAAGTTCGTGCCTTTCGATAATGACTCCGGAGTGCCGGACCGCGGGCCGATCGACTGTTCCGGGCTGGGGGAGCGGCGACCGCTGGTGGATGGATTTGTGGTCTGTGCGGAGGGGCAGACCTCGGTGCCGGTGCAGCGGGCCTGTTCGAGCAGTTCATCAGAAAGCCTTTCCTGCGGGGAGAAGGTCAGCGTGCTTGTCCGCCGCGGTGACATGGTGCAGATTTCGACGCCTCCTCATGGCATGCCGCGTTATGTGCCGGCCTCGTCGGTCTCGCAGCAGCCGGACCACTTTGTTCCCTTTGACGACGCGTCTGGCGTGGCGGACCTGGGCGCGCGCGATTGTGGCAACCTGCCCGACCGCAATGTAACGCCGCCGCACGCGATTTTCATGCCGAACCCCGAGTACAGCGAGCAAGCCCGCAAGAAGAAAATCAACGGCACAGTCGTCGTATCGCTGACGGTTACGGTCGACGGAACGACCCGTGATATCAAGGTGCTGAAAGGAGTGGGATACGGCCTCGATGAAAAGGCGGTTGCAGCGGTGAGCCGTTGGAAGTTCAGCCCCGCGCTCAAGGACGGCCAGCCGATCGAAAAGGAGCTTACCGTCGAGGTCGCCTTCCATTTGTATTGATACACGAGGACGGGCCGCCCGCCATTCCCTTTCGGCTCATCATTTGGGTGAATTTGGGCATGTTGCTGGTCGCGGGCTGCGCATAGTACGCCATTGAGAGCGCCCGCTCACTGCTCGTCAGTCGCGCCCGTCTGCGAGGCTTCGTCGTCGCCGCGAATCAGGCCGAATTTCTTTAGTTTGTAGCGCAGAGCGTCGCGGCTGATGTCGAGCAGCTTGGCGGCGTGGGTCTGGTTGCCGTTGGCTTGGCGCATGGCGAGCTCGACCATGGAGTGCTCCACTTCTTCGAGCGACGTTCCGCCTTCGGGGATGTAAAGGCGCGGGAGGGTGCGGCCGTTGGGCAACACTTGTCCACCGTCCGCGGGTGACGTTCTCTCGAAGACCGTGCGGCCGCCCGATTCGCCCACTGAAAATGGCAGATAGACGGGACGCAGAAACGGCTCTTCTTCGAGGATCATGCCGCGCTCGATGGTGTTTTTCAGCTCGCGAACATTGCCCGGCCAGTTATGGCTGAAAATTAGACGGCGCGTCTCCTCGGTGACGCCGCGAATCGACTTCTTGAATCGGCGGTTGTAGCGCTCGATAAAGAAGTCCACCAAGGGCATGATGTCTTCTTTTCGATCGCGCAGCGGCGGGATAAAGATGGCGATGATGGCTAGCCGGTAATAGAGGTCCTGGCGAAACTGGCCGTCGCGCACCGCCTTTTCCAGATCGCGGTTGGAGGCTGCGATCACCCGCACATCGACCTGCATATCGCGGATGCCGCCCACGCGGCGTATGACCTGGTCTTCGAGCACGCGCAGCAGCTTTGCCTGCAGCAGCGGAGAGAGTTCGCCGATTTCATCGAGAAACAGCGTTCCGCCGTCGGCCGCCTCGAACAGACCTTTCTTCATCTGCTTGGCATCGGTGAACGCGCCTTTTTCGTGGCCGAAAAGCTCGGCTTCCATCAACGTTTCGGGGATGGCCGAGCAGTTGATGGCCACGAAGGGCCTCTCCTGGCGCGAACTCTCGTAGTGGATGGCTTTGGCGATGAGGTCCTTGCCGGTGCCGCTTTCGCCTTGAATCAAGATGGTGGTGGCCTCGCTGGCCGCAACTTTTTTGACAAAGTTCATGAGCTCGGTCATCTTGGCGGAGACGCTGACCACGCTGTCATAACCGGCTCCGCGACGCACCTCGCCGCGCAGCGCCTGGACTTCGGTGCGTAAGGTAGTGGCCTCGAGCGCGTTCTTGATGGTGATGTGAAGTTCGTCGAAATCGACTGGCTTGCCTACGAAATCGTAGGCTCCGAGCTTGAGCGCGGCTTTGACGTCGTCAAGCTGCGGGTCGGCGGTGATCATGATGACGGCGCGGGCGTCGCCATTCTTTTTGAGCTGATCGAGCACTTCAATGCCGCTGAGGTCGGGCATGCGCACGTCGAGCAGGACCAGGTCGGGCGCTTCGCGCTGCGCCAGTTTGAGCGCAGGTTCGCCGGCCTCGGCCTCGATTACCTGGTATCCCCACTCCTCGCACTTCTGGCGGAGCGACCAGCGCACCAGGCGCTCGTCGTCCACAATCATGATCTTCTCGGCAGGCACCGGTGTTTAATTTACTACGAAATGGGAGGGGATGGCTTGGTGAATCAGTTGCCAGTGGCCAGTTCCCAGTTCCCAGTTCTCAGTAAATCCTATAGAGCCAGGGGCGCGGTTTTCTGCTGAGAACTGAGAACTTCTAAGAGGCAGCGGCTTGAGTGGCGGGCATGCGAAACGGCAGCACTACCTCAAACTTGCTTCCTTTTCCAACCACGCTGCTCACTTCGATGCGGCCGTGATGTTCTTCCACGATGCGGCGGGCGAGAGAAAGACCAAGCCCTGTGCCGTTGCCCTTGGTGGTGTAGAAAGGGCGGAAAATATTGGACAGGTTCTGCGCAGGGATGCCGCGGCCGGTGTCGCTGACCACCACCGTGGCGTAAACATCTCGCGAACCGATCTCGACGCTGACTGTGCCTGGGCCCTCCATGGCTTGCACCGCGTTGAGGAGCAGGTTCAGCAGCACCTGGTGAATCTGATCGCTATCGTGCTCGACCTCAGGCAGATCGGGCGCCTGCTGCAGTTCGATCTTGATTGGTTTTGAGATCACCTGCTGTCGCGCCAGCATTACCGCATGTTCCACGGTGGTATTGAGGTTGCTCAGAAAAATCTGCGGCGGGTGCGGCCGCGCCGTTTCCAGAAGATCGGTCAGGATGCGGTTGATCTGCACGATTTCCTGGCGAGCATCCTTCACTACCGCGCGCGCCGGACTGGTCGATGGCAAATCGCGGCCGATGATTTCGATGACTCCCGCGATTCCGGCAAGCGGGTTGCGGATTTCGTGGGCCAGTCCAGCGGCCAACTCGCCGAGCGTCGCCAGATGTTCGGCGCGAGACATCTGGGTGCGATGCAGGCGCTCGATTTCTTCGCGGCTCTCGCGCAACTGCTGCATCATGTGGTTGAAGTTGCGGCCGAGGTCTCCGATCTCGTCGTTGCGCTTGGCGAAGCTGACGGCGACATTCAGATTGCCTTCGCTGACCAGCGCGATTTTCTCCTGCAATTCGACCATGGGCCGTTGAATCACATAGGCCAGCGCTCCGATGGACACGGC